>Ga0222718_10000593_pt1 | contig 37114 bp, 30 predicted proteins | sample C33_27DmetaG_FD_165045 | JGI IMG/M metagenome (GOLD analysis project Ga0222718, IMG submission 165045) | Estuarine water microbial communities from San Francisco Bay, California, United States - C33_27D | ecosystem: Environmental > Aquatic > Marine > Unclassified | place: USA: California...
AATAACTTTTTCTTTATTTTTTTTATCTAATGAGGAAGTGGGTTCGTCTAATATAATTGCTTTATGTTTATTGAATAAGAATCTTAATAACCATACAATTTGTCTTTGTCCTCCCGATAAAAGAGAACCGCTCTTACCTACCTTTTTATTCATTAATCTTTTAAAATCTGGAATAATATCATTTATTTCATTTTTTTTAAGTATATTGAATATTTGTTTTTCACTTATTTTTTCATCAATACCATATGTGATATTTTCATATAGAGTTCTATTAAATAATTTAGGGTGTTGTGGAATATATCCTATAACTGCCCTAAGTTTATCTATAGGAACTTTATTAATTTCTATATTATTAAGTAATATTTGACCTTTTTTATAATCTTTAAGTCTAATAATAAGTTTAGCAATAGTAGATTTTCCAGAACCAATGGTACCTATAATTGCCGTAGTTACATTCGGTTCTAAAGTAAGATTAAAATTTTCAAATATAGGTTTATCTGTATATCCAAAAGTTAAATTTTTAATTTTAATGGTTGTTTCTTTAATTTTACTAAGTTTTTCAATATTATTAGGATCATATGTTTCTTTGCTATTTTCAGGTAATCTATTTAAAAATGCCTTTAAAATATCAACTCTTCCTTTAGTATCTATAAAAAACTGAGTATCATAATAAATAGACATTAGTGTTGTTAATATAGAGTAATTAATAATTACAATAGATACTAAAGTTCCTATTTTATATGTATTATTGAGGTATAATTTGAAGGAAACTAAATTTAGAACTATAAATATTATAATAAATGTAACGGAATAAATTATTTTAAAATTATTATTACATTTATTTAATATTCTTTCTGATTGACTTGTTTTAAGACTATAATCCCATAATCTATCTTTTTCATCTTTAGTTTTTTCAGATGTATAGATAGATAAAAGATTTGATAAAGTATCTTCTATTTCTTCATGCGTAAAATCATATATAGTTTCTGAATCTATTACTTTTTTTTCACAAGTTTGTGTATATTTATAACATATTCCTACTACTGCAACAATACAAACTAAATACACCAAACCTAATATTTTATTATGGTAAAATAAATATAGAAAGGTAGATACTATAAAAAATAAATTAGTAAATAAGAAATTTCTAACAGTTTGAAATACGTCATATAAAATATAAGGGGAATTAATTATTTTAGTAAGTATCTCACCTAATTTCAAATCTTCATAATTAGATTTATGTCTTTCTATAATTTCTTCAATTATATATTTTCTAATATAACTAATAAATTTAGGTTGTAAGTTAGAACTTATTCTACCAGATACTAAATTAAAAAACTGATATACTGACCAAATAAATATTAACATTATAAATATATTTTTTATTTCACTCATATTTTTCTTCTTTATAATAGAAATCAATTTACCATAATAATGAGGTAAAGCTACCTTATTTAATGGTATATATAAGAAAGTTAATATATATAAAATATACATATAAAGATTGTCTTTAATGAAATTAATATAAAGTTGATATATCATTATATTAATTAGAGGTAAAAAATATTTTTTTTTAAATTAAATTATAATATTTGGATTATTTTTACTTATACTATACACTTGGAATGAAATTCCTATACACTAGGAATAAATTCCCATTTTAAATGCTCGCAGATTTTCTCCCAAATTAAATCCTGTTGGTGTAATTTTTCCCTACTTTTTAGTAATATAAAACAATCCATAAATTCGTCTAAGTCTAATAATTGAACAAATTTATGTAGAACATAGGAATATGATAAGAAATTCTTTCTCTCTTTAGGACAATGTTTCGCAAATGGTATCTGTATTTCTTTAAACATTCTCCGTAATATTTCCTCTGTTTCTCTTGACATAATAGGAGGTGGTAATCCATTTAATTTATTCATAATATGAGGTACGTGTTCATAATATTTATTTTTTTTAAGTTTTTTGAGAATTTCTCTTATCTTACCCTGTGTTAAATTAGACATATTATCAATTCTTTCTTTTTTTATTTCTAATAATATTTGGTCATATAAATCTTTAGGTATATCAGTTGTTTCTTTGGCTTGAAATTGTGCCAACCATTCATTAAAATGATTAATTCTTTTATAGGCAAAATAACATACCTCTTTTGGCGGATCCTTATAAGAAGGTTTATCGGAATCAATAATAATATAGGAAATATCACCACATTTATTACATATCATACAACCCTGTGAAAGATGTATTATTTTTTCACCTTGACACTTTGTACATATGTCATTTGGATCGTCATATACTTTTACAAAATCATTATCTGTTATAGATAAATATTGTTCGCAAATATTTTTCCTAGAGTTTTTAGTTAATGAGTCTTTACTTAACCAATCCATAACACTTTTAGATGAATTTGTGGATTTTTTAGTTTCCAATGGTTTTTTACTATTTTCATAATAATCAAACAATAAACTTGAAGTTTTTAATAAATATTCATTCTCTTCATCATTATTTTCTAAACTTTTTATTTCATTTTCTATATTTTCAATTCTTTCCTCTAAATTATGTTTCACTTCAAAATCTTCATCATTTAAAGTTTTTAAATCTATACCTTCAAACTTTAAATATTCCTGTTGTAACACTTTTAATTCTCTCCTTTTTAAAGGTAATTTACCTTTTTTTTCCTTAAATTTTTTAATAGTTTTATTATGCTTGGCGTCAATAGTTGTTCTTGTATCCACATACTTCTTTTTCCTATTTTTTACCTTAAATGACATAATTAGAATATTATATTTATATATTTAAGAAAGTTCCTTTAAATTAAAAATTAATATGTATTTATTAGCATTTAATTTTTACGATAGCAAAAAAAAAAAATTTTTCTTATAAAAAATAATTCAATATATATTATTTATGGTTTATTTTTATTATATAAAAAAAATATAAATAAAACTTTATTTTTTATTAATTCTCGTAAAAAAAATATCTTGTTATAGATTATAAAAAATGGGAGGAGGATTAATGCAATTAGTTGCCTATGGCGCTCAAGATATTTATCTTACTGGTAATCCACAAATTACTTTTTTCAAAGTTGTCTACAGAAGACACACTAACTTCTCAATGGAATCCATTGAACAAACTTTCAACGGAACTGCTGATTTCGGCAGAAAGGTTGTCTGTACCATCTCCAGAAATGGTGATTTAATCCACAGAGTTTACCTCCAAGTAACTCTCCCTGGTGTTGTTGCCGTTGGTGGTGATTACTTCAGATGGGTCAACTGGGTTGGACACGCTCTCGTCAAGAACGTTGAAGTCGAAATCGGTGGACAAAGAATCGATAAACACTATGGTGACTGGCTCCACATCTGGAATGAACTTACCCAAACTGCTGGTAAACAAGCCGGATACGCCAATATGGTTGGTAACGTCGACAGATTATTCAGACCTGTTGGACGTTTATCAGGTGCTGGAGGTTCCGGTACTTCTAGTATTAGACAAGCTGGACACGCTGACGGTGAAATGCCTTCAGTTACTCTTTACATCCCACTTCAGTTCTGGTTCTGTAGAAACCCAGGTCTTGCTCTTCCACTTATTGCCTTACAATACCACGAAGTCAAGATTAACCTCGAATTCAGAACCCTTGCTGAATGCTGTGGTGTTAATTCAACATCTAATATTCCATCAGGTGTCTCATTAACTGGTGCTTCATTATATGTTGACTACATTTACTTAGATACTGATGAAAGACGAAGATTCGCCCAAGTTTCACACGAATACTTAATTGAACAACTTCAATTCACTGGCGATGAATCAGTCACTTCAACTAACAACAAGATTAAACTTAACTTCAATCACCCATGTAAGGAATTAGTATGGGTTACTCAATTAGATGACTGTGTTGTTGCCGCTCCTACAGGTGCCAAAGTTAAGGGCCGACAATGGTTTAACTATACTGATAAAGTTGACTCTACTCCATATGTTCAAAATGATGCCCTTGTTCTCAACGATATCTTAGATGGTGTTATTAATACCTCCCCAGGAGTAAATGTTGGTTCAGCATATGACGCAACTAATGCTATTAGTTCGGCACTCGATGCTAATAATACTACTAATATGGGTGGTCAAGTTGTTGCCGGTAATATTGACGGAAATGCCAATCCGGGTCTCTTATCCCTTAACAACGCCTTATATGACCAAGGTGAAAATCCAACCGTTACCGCCAAACTCCAACTTAACGGACACGATAGATTTTCACAAAGAAACGGAAGATACTTCAATCTTGTTCAACCATTCCAACACCACGAAAGAGTTCCAGCCACCGGTATTAATGTCTACTCATTCGGCCTTAAACCTGAAGAACACCAACCATCTGGAACATGCAATATGTCCAGAATTGATAACGCTACTCTTCACTTAACCTTATCCAGTCTCATCACTTCAAGTGCTGCTGCTAAGGTCAGAGTATACGCAACCAACTACAATGTCCTCAGAATCATGAGTGGTATGGGTGGTCTCGCTTACTCCAACTAAATTTATTTTATTTATCTATTTATCAAAAAAACAACAAAAAAAATTATATTTAATGATATTGAATATACTTTTTTATAAAATTTTTATAGTCATATATATTAAGTTACACTATGAAAAAATTAAGTTCAACTATAAAAGAATTAAGTTCCACTGTAAATAAAAATTATATTATCCCATTAGTTATAGTCATTTTAGTTATTTTAGTCATTTACTTTAGAGCAAAAGAAAATTTTTTTACAACAAATGAAATTGACCAAATAAAAAATACATTTAGAGGTATTTGGGGAGATATTTTAGATATTACTATACCCACAGTTAAAGAATTTAAAGGTTCCAATAAAAAAAGTGTTTCTAATATAATTAGACTTATACCTTGTAAAACAAACCTTTTTTCACATAGATTAATAAAAAATGAAATGAATAATATTAATAAAATTAATTACCAATACGGATTAGATGAACATATTAATAACCAACCTTCCGGATTACAAATAGGTAATGATTTAGCTACTGCTAAAAAAAATCTTAGTTATGGCTTTATTATAACATTTAATCCAGAACAATTAAAACATAACTTTGCTTATTTAGGTATAGAAATGAAATCCAGAAATGATTTCAATAACCTAAAGAAATTTAATAAATATAAAGATACTGTACCAGAAAGAAAAGTTATAGAAGTATTCACACTCAATAATTCCACTTCAGATTTATTACCCTACTTCAATAAAGGTCAAAATAAAAAAGATATAGAACTAATCTGTATTTTCGAAGAACAAAATAATTTAGACTTTATCAAAACCTTTAAAGATAACAAATTTAACTTATTAGACCTCTACGGCAATAAACTTATTACTGGATGTAAAATAGATAAACCATATTGTAATATTGAACTTGAAAATAAAGGTAATGTTAGGGGAAGAAATGGATATATAGTAGGTAAATACTCCCCCAAAGATAAAGGAGTTATTGCTCTTAACCAAAATGAAGAATTTCTTAAATATGATAATCCAAAAGAATGTAAAAATAATAGGAATAATCATAAATCATTATTTTCCAAAGAAATAAATACTAAAAAATTAGCTTTAGATGATGACCTAATTAAAAATGAAAAAGAATTTATTAAAAAACATTTAATTGAAAATACTGGCCTCAAATGTAGAAAACACCATTCCGAATATAACAAAGATTTCTATTATGGAGGTATAGATGAAGATGAAGAAGTAAAATGTTATGCCGAAAATATGGAATGTATTTATTATGATAATAAAAATAAATGTGAGGAAGAAACAGGAAAAATTAAAGATATTAAAAATAAATTATTTAATTTAGACCCTTATACAGAACAAGACCCATTTTATATTCCAGAAGATAAACAAGAAAGTTATAAATCTTTAAAAGGAATAAATTGTATTAAAACAAAAGAAGAAGAAGTTGTTTGTAAACATATTCATAATAGAGTATTATCAGATGTAATTACATTTACTATAAACGAATGCCCTGAAAAAAATGCGAAAGATATTTTAGATACTAGAAGTGTTTTACAATTAAGAAAAGCACCAGGATTAGGAGAATTTACTACAGAACAACAAAATGAATATTATAAAAATAAATACTTTATTGAATCATATAATAAAGATGATTATAACCCACACCTATTCTTCCAAAATATTAGATATTTTATGAAAATTAGAAACAAATTGGACCCCGACTCTCAAGAAATTACTACTATATGTGAACTAATAAAAATTAATAAAGACGGATCTCATAATTCAATAGGTTATATGTTAAATACCGATAATGATATTTATAACCTACAACCTTTAGATCGAATTTATATGTGTATTACTAAAAATAAAAAACTTAGTTACTCCATCTTAGATCAACAAAATAATATTATATCGCAACATATCTTTAAAGATAAATTAGAAGAGGATTTCGGTTCCCCTATTAACTACTATTTAGCACATAATAATACTAATATATTTGAAGAACCACATTATACCGAAAATGTAGCAGGTATGGTTATTCCATATATTTCAAATATTGAAATTAACTTAGTATGAAATTAACTTAGTATAAAATTAACTTAGTATAAAATTAACTTAGTATAAAATTAACTACCTAATTTTTCCTAATAATAAATTATCTATATATTAATTAATGATACAAACTAATAAACTTAAAATTATATTTACCTTTATTATAATTTTAGTTTTAATATTCCTATTTATGTATGATAAATCCCTTAAAGAATTTTTTTATTCAACTAACAAACTTGAAATTAATATTAATAGAAAAAATAATATTTTATTTTTAACTGACGATTTAGAGAAAATTACACAAATTAATAAAGGAACTTTCCTTATGAAACATAACAAAATATTTAAATCAAATGAAGATATTAATAGGAATTTTAAATATAATGGTTTTGTTTTTAAACCTAATGTGAACTTTAAAAATATTAAAATTGGTTTACATAATGATAATGATAAAAAGCAAGAAATGTCATTTTATTTTGATATTAAAGAAAACAAAACCTTTAATATTAAAGAATTAGATTTTGATAATAATTATAGCATTCAAAATATAGATTTATGTTTATCTACTGAACTTAAAAAATGTCTAAAGAAAAAAAATGTTTATACCTATCACGATAATGAACTTTTAGGTATTATGATTGATAATGATAAAATTAATTATCTTAGTATTAATAAAACTATGAATAGTGACAATAATATAGAATATATAGGTAATATAATACATAAGAGTATTCATATACCTAGCTATCCTCTTCAAGTTGCTATATATAATACTAAAAATGATAATTTAATTGATGAAGCATATTGGATTACGAATTCATATGCTACTGATTTTATCCCTAATAAATGGTCTGTAGAAGTTATCGAACCTTCTAATTATAATAAAGAGGAATTACCTCCAAAAGAATCATTATCAGAAGATATAGAAGATACTAACAATTTAGAAGAAGAAAAAGAATATTCCTTGGAAAATTTAGAACCTTGGGATAAAAAAATATTTATTACAAGCTCAGAATTTAATCCGGAAACAAATATATTAAAACTTGGAACTAAAACTAATATGACTGAAGATAATATTAAATATCTAAAAAATGTATTAGTAAATATAGTATTAAATATTGATGGTATAGAAAGAACTTTAAGTATTCCATATTATGAATACCAAATAAAACCAAATTTAACTATAATGGAAATAGATATAAGTAAATATAGTAATTATTTATTAAATTTAGGGGAATTTAAAAGTTATTTAGAATTAGTTAGGTCTGATACTATTCAAGATAAAAATATAATTTCTAATGATACTAAAATTATTAATGTTGTTTAATATTAAATGACATATCCCCAAATGATTTTATTAATAATAATATTATTAATAGTAATATTATTAATATATTTCATAAAGAATGTAGAAGAATATAATATTTCACCTTCTTATTTAGAAGAAATAGATTTAGCAGAAAAACAACAACAATTAAAAATAAATAAATCACAATACCAAAAATTCTTAAAAGAAAGGAAGTTACTTGATAAATTTCTTGTAGACTATAATGAAAATAACGGTGGTACTAATTTAGAATTTGGCTACGACACATTAAAAGAAACTGACGAAAAAACATTAGGCTTTTGTCCTCTAGGGGAATATTACCAAAAACAAAAAGATTTAGAATTTAGTGATAAACCAGAACATTTACAATATTGCGCCAAATGTAAAAAATGCCAAGAAAAACCTAATTGGTATTTAGGAAGTGGTTGCCTTGGAGACCAAGACTCCGAATGCCAATTTGGAAAATTACCTTTAGATTTATACTTAAGAGGACATACTAAAAATAGTTTATTTCATAAAGCACTACCTCAACATAAACATAAATTTGTTAAAGGGATGAATAAATTTAGTGAATTTAATCATACACATTAAATTTTTTTTACATTAAATTTTTTTTACATTAAATTTTTTTTACATTAAATTATTTACATTAATATTTTTAGTTTAATATTTTTAATCTTTTATTTTATGTTTTATTATTATATATGGATAAATTTATTCAAAATCTTATAATAGTAATAACAGTAATACTTTTAATATTTATCATACAAATAACTATTGATAATTACGATAAAGAAAACACATATAAGATAAATAATATACATAGGGGAACCAATACTAATAATATAAATAAGAATAATAGTTATAATTTAATAGAAAATTTTGCCGGAGTAGATGCGACAAATATTACTAGTTTTGAACCTAGACAGGGTGATAGTTCTACTATAGTAACTATTACTGGAAGTGGATTAGATCATATTGGTGAAGTTACATTTGAAGATGTAGAATGTGTTATTTTCGAAGATAGAACAGATACAGAAATGAAAATTCTTCCACCTTCTTTAACTGAATTAGGTAAAACAATTCAAGAAGTTAGAGATATTATGAATAAAGGAGAAGATATCGGACTTCCTATAAAAAAAATAAAAATACTTAGAAGAATGAATATTACTAAACAAGACGGTATTTCTCCTTCTGACGCAATTATATTAGACGGTATTAGATTTCACTATATTGATAAAATTAATTATTTAGATAATTGCCCTAAACTCGAAGAACCTCCTAAACCAGAACCAGAACCTATTGTTGAAGAAGTTGATATTAATAGGGAAGTATCAGGTTCAGATATGGAATTTGTTAAGGAAATATTACCTAAAAAAATGAAACAATTACAGACATTAATAGATAAACAAAATGAGATTATAAATTATTATGAAGCATTAAATATCGACAATAATAATATTGAATATTTAAGCAAAATACAAGCATTGGAAACACTAAATAATATGAAGAAAGAATATAATATTCAACGATATAATATTCATAAGACTATAGGTAAGAGGTACGATTATTCATTTTGAATAAGAAATAATGATTATTCATTTTGAATAAGAAATAATGATTATTCATTTTGATAAAATAAATAAATAAAAACAAAAATTTTTTTTGTTTTGGTTTTTTGGGGGATAAGAAAATTGTTTCTTCTTCCTCCCCTAAAATATTTTCAACCCGCGTGAAAAGTACTCGAATGTACTTCTGGTTCAGTTGAATGACTGGAACCAATTTCCACAATTTCTGTGTATTCGGGGTTTTTCCAAATTTCGTTGTCCTCGAAGTATCCATACGTGTTTGCCGTAAGCTCTTCGTACAGTTGGTATTTGAGTTCTTGTCCGTATTTCACGAACTTTTCTTTCATATCGTCGAAAGAAATATAATGTGCTTCCACTCTTTCCAAATCAAAGGTTCTTTCCATTCCTCGGTAGAGTGTTTTATTCGCCAAGTTTCTTGCTTCTTCCTCTGAAGGTGCACTTACTATGATGGCGGAATAATAATCATACTCTAGTGGTAGCTTATTTGTTATAAGTTTCAAATGATAAATTTTATAATCTGCCATTTTGTTTTATTTTTATATTTTAAGATTTTTAATTTTCAATTTTTTTATAAAGAATGTATTTATAAAAGAATTAAATAAAGAATTAAATAAAAGAATTAAATAAAAATAATTTATTGAATTTTGGTTGAAGCAGAAATAACATAAATTGTATTTTCCGTAACAACTAAATATTCATTATTTACCTTGTAGGTATTTTGAATTGGTGAAGTGTGTTCATCATTACTCTTATAGATTATTTTATCGTCGTCATTTGAAGCAATACAAATTGCTCCCTTCAATGAATCAACATAAAAGTAATAACAAGTTGGTTTTTGTAACTTAATAGATAATTTACAAGCCTGGGTTAAAGTATCCGGACACGGAATAGATAATTTTGGTTTAGAATCTGCCATTTTATAATTTATTTAATTATTTTTTTTTTGGAATTTAGACACACTTAAAGAATTTCTCTATATAATTTCTATTTTCATATTTTCCAAATAATCATTTAACCAACTATGTTTTAATAAATCTTCCGCCGAAGATCTTTTATTGGGATCATATTCTAACATTTTCCCTATAAAATCTAATAATAAATCTAATTCTTCATCTTCCATATCAATTCGGTTCGTTAATTCTCCTTTTAAATCCCGCATCTCTATATTCCTATTTTTTAATATTCTACCTTTCATATCAAAATACTCGTCGCTATATTCACATTCTAATGTCATATCTCTCGGCATTTTCCCCAATAAACTATACATTTGTGCTAAATGAAATCTATCCTTTTCTATATCAACCTTATCACAATCCTCAAAATCAAATATAGTATCCCCTACTAATAATTCATATAACATACACCCTATTACCCAAATATCTGCTTTAGTATTAAATGTTCCATTTATAATATTCTCGGGAGGTCTATAACACCTAGTATAAATCTCTTCGTCATTTTTACTACTAATAAATTCAGTATTACCTAAATCTAATAATTTAACATCTATATTATCTAAATCTATATCTAATCTATATTTATCATCTTCATTTAATTCTTCTTCTTTTTCTAAGTCTTCTTCACGCAATTCTTCTATATTTAATTCTTTATTAACTAAATTTTTTATTTTTAATACATTTATTTTATTATTTATTTCTATAATTTTACTTGAATTTTCATTACAAAGTTCCTTAATTATTCTTTTCTTTAATTTTTTTTTCATTGTTTTTCTCTTAGATTTATCTAATCCTACTAACTTTTTATTAACTGTTTCTTCTAATATAAGATTATAACTTTGATGTAAATTTAATTTATCAACGTCTCCAATAATTGATTTTATTTTTTTATTACTTTCCCTAAATAATATATTATCTAACTTCAAATCACAATGGATTAAATTTTTCTTATGAAGAACATTTATACCTTCTAATAATGATTTCATTATTTTTCTAATCATATCGGAAGTTATAATATCGTCATTTTCCTCATATACTAAATAACTCAGTGAATTTCCTAATAATTCTAATAAAATTGCTTTTCTATTTCTACCATCTATTTTTATATCAAAATTATCAATCATTTCACAAATATTACTACATACTCCATCTCTATGAACTGTATTTAACATTTTAATCTCATTTATTAATGTATCGTCATCATTATCTTCCTGAATCTTTAAGGCATAATATTTATTAACAGTTAAATCATATACTAACCATACCTTACAAAATGTTCCACGAGACAAATATTTAATAACAATATATTTATCATTTAATAAGTTACCAATAAAGTTATCAGACACTTCTTGTTCATCGTCGGAAGATAAATCACCATCGGAATCTTCTTCTTGTCTTACTTTTTCTACTCTTTTTATAAATTTATTCTTCTTTGCTTGTGCTTTTAATAATCTATATTTCATAAAATATTATATTTTTATAGTTTTAAATATATTTATTATGAATTCAAAATTTATTTTTTTCCTTTTTTTTTACCAACTAATTTTTTCTTTTTAGTAACCGTTACCTTCTTTTTCGGTTGCGTTACCTTCTTTTTCGGTTGCGTTACCTTCTTTTTAGGTTTTTGTAAAGAAACATTATTTTGTCCTTTATTATTTTTATTGTTTAATAAAGTTTTTTTTTTAGAGTTTTTCATACTACTACATTTTTTAATATTTTTTCTTTTAGATATACTATTAACAGAAGCCCTTACAAATTGTGGAATACTTTTTTCTGAAACTTTATAAGCTCTATTAGTTTTATTATTACCATGTATAGTTCTTTCAACTAAATGATATGGACCTCCTTTAGATTCAGCAATTAATAATCTTCTTTTATTATTTAATTTAGTATTTCTCAATATTTTAACATTATTATTATTTCTATTATAGGAAAAATTATCTGTCATAAGAACAGGTTTTTTATTATTAGATGATTTGTGAAATATTTTTTTACTGGAAACCATTTTAACCATAGATTTACGATTATTAATATTCATATTTATAATTATATTAAATATATTTTTTTGTAATTAATTGTAAATTAAACGAATTATTTTATACTTATATTATAAATGCCATATTGGAATAATCCTAATTTTTTACTTTTACAAGATTACCCTTATAATAAAAAACAAATAGATGATTTTATAATTCGTGCCTATAAAATGGGTAAAACTAAAGTAATACATAATAAAGATAAATATGTAGTCAAAAATGAAATAGAAAGAATTAAAAAATATAAGAAATTTAGATTAACAAAACCTATACCAACAAAAAATAATTTAAAAAAAAGTAAAGAAAATGAAAATAAAAGAATGAAAAATTTTTTTAAAGATTTAAAGAAAAAATTAAAAAAAAATAAAAAAACTTTGAAAAAAAATCCTAAAAAGAAAATAGTTAAATCTATGAAGAATAAATAATTTTATATTATTGTTTCAATTTCATAATTATTTTTTTCATAAAATTTCTTTCTTTTTTCTGCCTGTCTTCCAAATATAGAGAATTTATCAACAAAATCAATTACTAAAGGAACTACTTTTCTATCTTCTTTTCTCATTCTAAGAATTCTCCCCACGGATTGTTCTATATTACTTTTAGGTGAAGCAAATATTAAAGTATTTAGTTCTTTACAATCAAAACCTTCACTTGCCATAGAATATGTAGCAAGCATAACGTCTTTATTTTCTGATTCTTTCAAGTGTTCTTGTTTCATCCCTCCTAAATAATAGCCTGACGTACAGAATTTAAGTTCTTCTAATTTTGTTTTTAAATACTCTAAGTGTTTTCTTCTATCACTAAGTATTAATATTTTCCTTTTTTCCTTTATACATTCTTCTATTTCCTTTAGAATAATTAAACTCCTTGGTTCATACGCACATATATTATTAATCATTGCGGGAGAATTTACTTGTCCTTTAAAATTAAACTTTATATCACTGTATTTTTCATTATCCGTATAGTATTCTATCATTTTAACTTTAACTTTTTCTTGTTCTCTCTTCTTTATTAAATAAACTATATCACCTAAAAACCATTCAAATACTTTAGATAATCCGTCTGTTCTTGTAGGAGTTGCGGATAGACCCAAAGTATATTGACAATTTACTTTAAGTAAAGAACGAGAAAATACCTCAGCACCTAAATGATGACATTCATCATAAATTACCATACCAAAATCACTAAATACCTCATCATCGTAATCTCTCATAGATATACTCTGTAACATACCTAATACTATATCAAAACCTTCTATATTAATAACTTTACCTTGGATTTTACCTATTTTTGCGTCTGGTAAAAAGAATTCTATTCTTTCCTTCCATTGATCCATTAAGAATTCTTTATGAACTATAACAAGTGCTTTTTTCCCTAAAGCAGCTAATAAATATAAAGCAATAACTGTTTTACCAAATCCACAAGGAACCGAAATAATTCCCCCACCTATATCTTTAGCAACTTCTAAATATTTTTCAACTACAGGTTTTTGATTATCTCTCAAATCATATTTAAATTTAATATTAATAGATTTTCCTTCTTCTATTTTATTAGTATCTAACTTACCTAAATGTTTTATACCATAAAATTTAGGTATATATATTTTTTTTTTACTTTCTAAATAAACTGGAAAAGGTTTATTATTTAGGTCATTGGCGTATTGATTTGGTATATAAGGTTTTACATATAGGGTTTTACATAGTTTTTTTAAATCTTGATTACTAATATTTTCTTTATAGATAGTATATCCTTTTTTTCCTATATAATTGTATTTCATATATAATTATTTTTATATTAATTATTATAAATCAATTTTATTAGAATTAATATTTTTTTAATCGAAAAATAAAATCTATATATAATTTATAAAAAATGAAAAATAACAAGAATAATATTATAGCTTCTGTCAATCATTCAATTAATAACATTAATAATAATGTTAAAAAAGTTGCCCGAAATGATTTAGTTGTTAACACAATTAGAGTATTATTAGTTATTTACGCTTCATTCGTTATTCCACAATTAAATGCCAACCAATTAAACTATGTTAATAATACTATAGTAAGATTAGTTATTGTTTCACTTATTGTATACTTATCATTTATTGATATGGTAACTGCTATGCTTTTACTTATTGCTTTTGTAGTAACAATTCACACTAACAAAAATCATAATCATCAAGCAAACGAAGTAAATGAAAATGACAAGAATTTTATTAACAAAGTTAATAATTTAACTAAAGCACAAATAGAAAATTATGAAAATGAAATTAACGCTAACGTAAGTGGCAATAATTCTAACGTAAGTGGCAATAATGCTAACGTAAGTGGTAATAATGCTAACGTAAATGCCAACAAAGTCAATTTAAATATGCAAGGAATACCTCCTACTTATGATGATTCGAGTGAGATATTAGGAGGTTCATTTGATGTTGTGCCAAGAGGAATTGGATCTGAAATAGATACTAAAGCAGTATTTAATTCAAATAATAATAAAGAAAAAGTAAATAATAAAAATAATAAAAATAATATAAATGTTGTTGATGTAAATGAAGCTATTAATAGAAATAATAAAGAGCAACCTGCTTCTGAAACTATGACGGAAAGTTTAATGAGAGCCAAAGGATTTAAAGATGATCCAAACTCTCCAATGGGTTTAACCACCGCACAACACTTATATGACGTTTCAGAAAACGCTGTTCCCGGGGCTGATGTTAATGACCAAGTTAAAACATTTGAAAAACAATTAGGTATTCAAGGTATGGATGAAATTACTGGTCCAAATGCCAGAAGATATGACGGATATCACTACAATAATGAAGCAGAAAGACCAAATTTAACTAGTGAAATGATTTTAGACAGAAAATCTGCTTAACTTATAAATTAAATATTGTTTATCACAATTAATTTCTTCAATATATTTAAAACCATTTTTTTTATATAAATTATGTAAAAAAAAAATATTTTTATCTACTCCTATTAATATTTCTTTTTTATATTTTTTTGCTTCTATAATTAATAAATGAATTAATATTTTACTTAAACCATTACCTCTATATTTTTTTTTTATGTATATATCAGTCAAAAAAATAGAATTTTTAGGTGGTATATAATTTGGAAATTCATTAATTACTATACAACCATAACCATAAACAGTATTGTTACCTATTAAAATAAAGAAATGTTCTAAATTATTTAATATAAATTTATTATAATATAATTTATATAAATCATTAAATGTATAAATTTGTATTTGATACCAATAATCTTTCCATTCATTAAAAAGTTCTATACATATATTTAAAAATAATTTTTCGTAATTACGAATATTTTCTAATTTCATTAATTAAAACTTTTATATTTATTGTAAATTTTATATTTATTTCAAATTACTTTTTATTGTATTTGCAACTTGATTTGCTTTAAAAACTGCTTCAGTAGCAAACTCTGCTCCTGTTAATTTTGCTATAAGTTGACTAAATAATTCATGTCTAAATATCATTTTAACTAAATAAACTGAAATTACTATAAGCATAATAAAAATCACGAATAACAGATATTTTTTCATATTACCTGCTTTATCTGGCACCATACAATATCCCCACCTAACTTTAGGGTTTTTTGTATAACACCATGGAGCACCTTCTAATCCACCAGGATCTCTACATTTATTGTGTGATTTCCATTTACCATCTCCAGATTTATTAAGTAATCCATCTCTCGCAAGTGTTTTAGTATCAACATCCATTTCGTCAAATGTATAACCTGATTTAGATAAAATAGTATTTTTAGTAAATAAATTTAATATATTACCTTCGTGGTGAACTTCATTTGAGCCCCAATCTTGACATTCGTCTCCTTCTAAAGTATATGTTAAATCTTCTCCTTGAAATTTGAAAATCATATTTTTTAAATCTACTGCTTCTTTATTTAATTCTTGTAAAATAAAATTATTTATTTCAAATTTTTCTTGTTTAGTTTCAATTAGGTCTAATAAATTTACATATTTAGAATTTTCATAAGTATCCATACGCCAACTTAATAAAAATAATAATAAAAGTTTTTTATCTACAGTTGAAAAATGAAGTGATAATTTATTAATATTATCACCTTTAAATTTATTAGTATCGCCATTTGTTACATTACTTTTAATTGTATCATAAGTATAATCTAGAGTTGTATCATTATTAAAAAAAATATTATTAGAATTTAAATTACTTAATTCTATACATGCCTTTTCTACAATTGTATCGTATTCTGCGTCTGTATCTATAATTTTTTGTTTAAAACCTTTTTTATCCATATACGTTTCAAAATAATTAGTATAATTATATTTTTTGGCATCGAAAACCATACTTGCGACATAATCATAATATTTATTAGAATCTTCTTCTTTTAAATCTATAATTTCCTTTATTGTTAAATCTTGTTCTCCTGCCTTACCTAAATCATCCCATCCATTATTGAGCATTTCTAACTGGTCTTCATTTGAATTATAATCTTTATTTTGACCTCCATAATAACTGTCTATTATTCTCTTGGCTCCCATTCTATATTCTACTCCAGACCTTGAATCCGTGGTTATTCTTATAGGAGCAATCATTTTATTTATCATATCTGCTTTAGTTTCCTCTTTTACTTCTTCTTCTTTTACTTCTACAGTATGATTATAAAATACAATTCTACCATTTAGAGGGTGTGTATTTCTATAACCAGAAGGATTTCCTTCTTGTCTAAAAATATCTATATATTCCTTCATTATTTCAATTTGTTCTTCAAATACTATCCAATTAAATGTTTCAAAACAAGGAGGCATCGGCAAAGAACCCTCATACGAAAAAAATGACATTTTATTAGGTATTAAATCATTTATATTCCAATCTTCACTTACGCTAATTTCTGTTATTTTATTTTCTTCATCATTACCTATTTTATTCATTTTCTTAAAATTACTATTTGTTATAAACTGTGATATAAACTTGTTTCCCTTCGTTCCTATGTGCCCTTTTCCTTCTTTTACTAATATACTAATAATAACACCTTTATTTTTTATAAAATTATTATTATGAGAACCTTCGACAGTGTGTGCGTGGTCTTCTTTTAAATCTGTATCAATTTCTGTTTCAAAACCTTTACCTTCTGGTAGAAAATCTTCTGATAAACTATGATAAAGATTTATTTCCATAACTGAACTATTACCATCTATAAGGTGATGACTCGGTGTATGAAAATATACTTTTTGTAAAGGTAATTTTTTATTATTAAAGGTTATAGAACTATTTTCATCCCAATCTAAATTAATTATATTTTGTTTATCCTTGGAAATATGACATTTACTCGGTTTATAATCAATACTTAATCCACACATTAAATTACAATCGTGAACCGATTTTGTATTTATGTTTATAGGTGATTGTTTTCCTTTCACTTTCACCATTTTACCTAAATTATTTAATTCATAAGAGTGACAATTACCTATTATATTATTTTCGCTATCTTTTTTAACTTGTTGCCATCCGTTATTTATTGTTGTTCCTTTTTTCTCTGGATATTTAAAGTCAACCATATTAAAATTAATAAATATTTTATTTTTTTGAATTATAAGTTATCTTATTTAATCTATTTTATAATTATTATTTATACTTTACTACCCTGTAATACTTTTAACATTAGTTTTTATATTATTTACAGTTTGATTTGCTTTAAATATTGCTTCAGACGCAAAATTTGCTCCTGTTAAAGCAGCAACAATTTTACTTATAATTTCGAATCTAAATAGATATTTAACAAAAACTATAGCAACTATACCTACCATTATAAATACACATACTAATACTATCCTCGCAATATATTTTGTATAATCAGGTTTGACACAATAATTCCATCTTCTTTTAGGGTTTTTAGTATAACACCAAGGTGCTGCTTTTACATTCCCTGGATTTCTACATTTATTATGTCTAAACCATTTTAATGTTTTTTTTCCTTCTGTATTATTATCTAAATCAAATGCTTCTTGGTCTGTTAAATTGGATTCATTTTCATCTCCTGAATGTGATTTCAATAATCCATTTCTAATATTATTTTTCTCTTTATAACTTAAATTATCCCAAGTTTTACCATTCTTACTATAAATTTCCGGCTTTTCCCAGAATTTCCAGAATGAACCTTCATAATGTGTTTCATTGGATAACCAATCTTGACATTCTTCATTATCTATAGTATGATCCATTTCTGGTCCAGCAACTTGAAGTTTAATATCAAAATCATTTTTAGCACACCAAGACATAATATTTCCTATACATATATCATATCTAGGTGTAAAAGATATTATCATACCTACCATTTTTTTCCATACAAACATTTCTAAATCAGCATTTAATTTACCATCTCCTTGCTGCCTTTTCCAACCATTTACTAATATATTATCATTTCCTCGTCCAGCGTTTATCCATTCCCCAGTCCCATCAGTATTATATATAATAAAATCTTGAATTACTAGCGCATCAAAATTGTTATCAAAAACTGTTAAATTCATTTTATCTCCTTTAATACTACTCATATCTACAAAAAGATTACCTTTTCCAGTTTCGTCGGGTCTATCAAATAAAAATTGATCATTTTTTTTATAAAATTTAAATTCATAATATGGAACATTAACATTGGATTTTTCAACTTCATATCCAGTATCAATTTTTACTGCATCGGGCGATAACTTATTAACATATGATTGAATAGGTAAAGTTCCTCTTTCCAAAATTTTTGTTTTCCAATATTTAGGAGAATAACCTTTTCTATCTCCTCCATGTTGTTTTGTTTCTTTTAAATTTATAATATCATTTGGTTTTATAATATATTCATATCCATTATTAGTATTAATCTTAGTATCAAGATTAAAAATATCAGCTATTTTTGTTTCTTCTTCTCTCCACAAAGTATTATTTAAAATAAATAAATAATTTTGTTGAGATAAAATATTAGTAATTTGTTCTGGATCTGTATATTTTCCACTTAATGAAATAAAAAATCTATATACTTGTAATAATATTTTATCATATTCTTTAGATTTAGTTTCTTTGTCTTTATTTATATTATTACTTATTAATATATCATTAGCTATATCATAAATTTTATATATAATTGTTTTTTTCTTTTTTGTATTAATATATGGTAAAAAAGTTTCATATAAAATATTTTCTTCATCTAGTAAATCTATTGTTACACTACCAGTGGGTATATTTTTATATATTTTATATTTATAATCCATAGATAAATTTAAATAATAAGTTCCATAATCTCCAGTATTATCATCTACAATATTATTTGTTGTTGTTAAAGTTATTAATTCTTTTAATATACCTTGTATACTATTATTTTTTCCTGAAATAATTTTATTAAAGTTTTCATCTATTATCTCTCCAACATTTTCTTCACATTTTATAAGTTTATTATAGTAAAGAATACATTTTCTTATATTATCTATTTTCATTAGTTCTTTATTATTTTTCCAATGTAAACTATTGGCATACTCGGGTTTATTCATTATTTCTTCTAATTCAACTTCATTTATAGAAAAATTATCAATACCATAAAAATTTTTAAAAATTTCTTCTAATTTTTTTTTAAATTGTCTTTCAAATGCACCTAAATAATCATATCCATCAGTATCAAATTTTATTCTTTTATAATAATTACTTTTCTCATCTAAATTAGTCATAGATCCAATTTTTGAATCAATCAGTTTAGGTGTAATATCTGTAAATACTCCTTGACCCCATTGATTCCACATATTTGCGACTTCTATAGCAGTTGATTGTTTATCTTGGAATGAACTTAAACTTCCTGTCCCAGTTGCGGACGCTAATATATCATCTGCTCTACTAATATATTCTTTTGAACCTATAATATCGTCTTTCATATAATTCAATCTAACAATACTTAGTAAATCTTTTATTTGGTCTCTTTTACTTTTTTTATATTGTTCATCTGTTATCATTTCTACATTGGTTCTGTAAAATAACGAAGCGTCTTTTAAAGTATTTATTTCTGTATTTGATATAGGAGGAAAACATTTATCTTTAATAATTTCAAAAATACCACTTTCAATACTTTGTATATTATCAAATACAATTACATTATAGTCATTTTCCCCTTTCTTATATTCATACATAAAATATGATTTTCTTTTAGGTAAAAGTTTGTCTATATTCCAATTAGAATGGACGCTTATTTTTGGCTCTTTTGTATCTAAAGAATCTAATTTATGAACGAATTGATTGAAAAATACATTTACCTCACTTCCCTTATGTTCCCCAATATTAAATAATATACAACTTACTATTTCACTCTTTATTCCTGCTTGTTTTGCTTCATGATGGTTATTATCACTATCCTTATCCTTTTTTGAATGATAATGGAAATGTTTTCGCAAAGGAGTTGTATCTTCCACATCATTATGATAATGATTATGGGCTATTATTCTTTCTCCTCCGTGATGTATATTCACCTCTAAATCAAATTTCTCACCGTCTACGGAATGTCTACTTGGTGAAAAAAAATAAATCTTATCTACCTCATAATTGGTATCACGATAATTTATAAAACTACCTTCTTCGTATTGAATATACTTTTTAATATTGATTGGATCTGTTTTATCTTCTACAATATGGCATTTTTTATTAGACATATAATCAATAACAATTTTACATAATAAATTACATTGGGTTGCTGTATCGACAATTAGATTTTTCTTATTTTTAATTGGAGATGTCATATTTGTTTATAAACTTATATTAATAATAGATAATTTATTTTTTTTTATTAACTTATTTTAGTTATTTAATTTAATAATGAAAACTTTTATTCCATTTACAACATTTATACTAATAACAATATTTTACCTCCTATACAGAAAATGTTATTTAAATAAAAGTATAGAACATTTTAATAGTCCAAATCCTACACCTACACTTAATTATTCTATTACACCTTCATATACAGAAAAAACTATTGAAGACCAATATTTAAAATTAGAATTTATTTATCTTAATCCTTTGTATAAAGATTTAACTATAAAATTAAAAGATGGAATATATACAAAAGAAGAAAATGACTGGAAAAGTAAATTAGAAAAAGAATTATGTACACCAGATGATATTAACGCAAATACACCAAGTGCCAGTGTTGATTCATGTACCTGTTTAAATTTGGGTATAAATAATGAAAAAATATGTGGTAAGGAATATTCGCGGTATATTTATGAATGTCCTAATATGTGTTCTAGTTGTAATAAATGTCATATTGACAAAATACATAAATCATATATAGAATGTAAAAATATAGAAAATAAGAAAAAATGTAAATCCTATAAAGATAAATTAATATTTAGTAAAGAATATTATACTTCTAATGATAGAAAATTTATAGAAATGCCACCAAAAAAAAATAATAAAAAAACATATAAAAAAATTATAATAAAAAGTAACCAAGCAAAAAATATATTCAAAACAACATTAATTAATGATTTTATCACGGATAATGATATCTTGCTTAAAATAAGTAAAAATGTAAACTATAATAAAGAATCCAAAGAAGAAAGCCCTTCACCAAGTCCAAAAGAAAGTCCAAAAGAAAGTCCTTCACCAAGTCCAAAAGAAAGTCCTTCACCAAGTCCAGCAATAGAAGGATTTAATAATAATGTATCAATTAAAAAAATAAAAAAAATAGTAATACAGAATGTATATTTTGATATGAAAACTATAGAATATGATATTTTTTATGAAGGTAAGGACGAAATTTATTTATTTATAGTTCCCAAAAAAAGACATATTGGTAAAAATATAAAACTAACTATTAAAGGTTATTATAAATTAGATAAAAATTATAGTTTTGATTTAGAAAAACAAATTAATATTTACGAATATATTGAAAAAGAAGTAGATATAAAAGAAATTAAGCAAATAAATGAATACGAATCTTCTCTGGCTAATGATTATGTCAATAATTATTTAGGTGATTCAGAATTAGAAAGTCCTCACCTTATGCGCAACCCTAGAATTATAAATGATATTAAAAATAAACCATTAGGGGAATTTAAGAAAAAAGAAATATTGGATAGTCCAAAGACATGGGTTGAAAGAATTGATATTAATAGACCTTGGATTTCTACCTTTACAGAGGTATTTTCTGATATTTATGCCGAATATAACCAAAAGAAAGATAATAACAGTCCTTCCTAATAATATATATATAAATAACTTAAATTTATTGTTAAATTTAAATCTTATTTTCTATAAAAATAAAATGTTTTCTTTATATTAATAAAATGGAAAATATATATAAGAATAATCTTTTAGTTTTAGATAATTTACCAATTGAAGAAAGTATTTATTATACTAATAATACAATTTCTAGAGAAGATAGATTTTTCGGTTCTATTAGGTTTGGAAACAATATAGATAAAATATTAGGAGTTGTCAATATTAGTTTTCTTCATTACTACAATTTGCTATTAATTGATAATGAAGATTCTTCAAAAGAAGAAATTAAAGAATTACTTACTAAATCTATAGAAGGTTTAGAAAATTTTAAAATTTATAGTGAAAATAATAATAGAGATACTAAAAAAATAAGTGATTTAATAGAATTATTCAAGAAATATTTAAATGAATATGAAACTGATAGATTTGCTAAAACACAAGAAAATATTAAACTTATACAAGATAATATTAATGTTATAGAAGAAGACTTAACAGAAATAAAATTAGATGAAGATAAAAACCAAGACACAAATAATAATAAATGTAATTATTTTACTAATTTATTTATAGGAATAAAAGACAGTATAACAGGATTTTTCATATCTATTTATAATCATATATTTGTATATTAAATTTACGCAGAAGGGTGTCCTGTATGTTTGTGTATTAGAGAACCTTCTGGATTTTCTATATTAGTATGACTCTGTGCTTCCCCGCTAATTATATGCGAATGAATATGTTTTGTATCATCTAATGTATCTACTTTACCTACCGAATCCTTTTCATCTCTACAAAAACACATATCGTCGTCACCTTGTAAACCTTTTTCCCCTACTTTACCTTTATTACCTCTTTCTCCTGGTAAATCTGTCATAAAATAATGGAATAATACAGTAGTTAGAATATTAAGTAAATTTACTAATACCAAAGCAATATACCAATTGAAGAATAATTTAAAAGAAGAGTCGTCGCTAATATTCGATCCATATCTAGTAAGTATTCCTACACCTACAATAAAAAATAAAGTTATTATAGCTAATATTAAAAACATTGTTTTATCAAGTTTCATTTATATTTATGAATTATAATTTTTTTATACTATTTTTTGATTTTGTTTTTGATTTTACTTTTTCTTAAAAAGTATTTTATGTTTTAGTATAAATATAATTAATTTCTTTTTGGTCTTTATCTTTATAAACCATTCTTTCACCTGTAAAAAACTTCTTACACTTATCTTCTTCTTCTCCTGCTTCATATATATCGCTTTTTAAAACAAAACTAGAATCCTTAAATATATAAGCATAATTACTCATATTAGTATCTATTTTCTGATAATTCATCATTATAAATTGACATCCCCAATCTAATCCTTTTCCTGGTTCATAATTTATAGGTGTTATACCACTAAATATTGAATCCGTTTTTATTTCAGGGGAAAGAATAGTAAATCCACATTTATTATATCTCTTTAAGTCATTTCCGGATAATTTATGGAATTCTTCATTAGAATAATCCTCTATATCTTCCTCGGCATCCACAACATCTTCGTGTCTAACATATAAAATTCTATACTGATTTTTATTGTTTTGTAATGTATAATTTGAAGCACTACTATAATTTACTACTTCCTCTAAATTAGTATCCTCGAAACCGGTACTACTAAATATTAATACCTTCCCTAAACAATCCTCTATAGTTATATCATTTATATAGTTTTTTTCCTTATTAGGTGAATTATAAGCATAACTACTATCCAATAAATATTCCCCCAATATTTCATATATATATTTATGAACTTTATTCAAACACCTAACATTCCTATTAGTTTTAAGATTTAAATATAAAATAAAAGGGTCTTTATATACCTTCAAATCTTTTAAATTAAAAGCAACTTTCGCAATTTCTCTTAAAAATAATTTTAAATTAATACTATTTAATGTATATTTCCATTCTCCTTCTTCTTCACCTACAGATACAACTGGTTCAACGTCTTCTCCATATCCACTATTAAATATTTCTAATTCTACGAATCGGGGTCCACATTTTAAAACTTCACTAAATACTTCTACACTAACATAATCAAATTTATGTAGACCACAAACATAAGGTCTATAAGCACTCGCAATATAGAAGTCCCTTAATTTTTTTTTATTAATATCTTCGATAGATATATAATCAGTTAAATTTTGTTGTTTTATTTCATTAGTTCTATAAATTGATAATTTAGCAAGAGCCATATAAACTCTAAATATTCTAGATACTAATAGAATTGCTCCTAATAATAATATTCCTATTAGTAAAAAAATGAAAAATAATACTTGATTACCCAATTGAGTTTCTTTTATTTCTTCATTTGTTTGGTCTCTAGGAATATTAATTTTCATTTTATTCATATTATTTGCTACATTATTTACTTTTTCAATTATTTTGTTTTTCATACCTTCCGCTTTTTCTTTTAGTGCCATTTAACTTTTTAATAGATTATTTTTTTATAAAAAAATATTTAATTATTAATATTTATCCATAAATATTTCATTCGTCAATATCTCAATATTTAGTTCTTTGGCCTTCTTCATTTTACTAGATTGACTTTCCATTGTTTCCACTATCAAAATATTAGTTTTTTTATTAACTGTATTTTGTATAACTCCACCTTCTAATTCTATTTTTTCTAAGATTTTTTTATCTCTTTTTCCAGTAATAACTATATTTTTGTTATTGAGTAATTTTGGTTTTTCCTTTTTCTCATTTGTTTTATTTTTTTTAATTACTATTTTTTTCTTCTTAAATTTAAGTTGATTATGTTCTAATAGGAATTCCTTTATTTCTGGCATTTTTTCCATAATTTTTATAGATGTCTTCTCTTGTATACTAGGTATTTCATTTAACATTTCTATTGTTATATCCATATCTTCATAGAAAATATTAGGGTATTTATTCGTTATCTTCTTTAATATCTTATATCCTATACTATCTAGAATTGAACTTCCTGTGATAACTTTTTCTATCTCTAATTCTTTATCAATAACATTATGTATACTATCATATATTTTAGTCGCACTTTTCTCTTTAATACCTTCCAAATCGAGTAAGTCTTCTACTCTAATATTCATTATTTCCTTGATAGTATGAAATCCGCCGTCATACATCTTATTAAATAATCCCGGACCTACATGTTCAATTTCTAAAGTCTTAAAGAAAGTTACAATTCTCTTAAATTTAACAGAAGCATTTTCTTCCATATTTAGAAGTATAATTTCTTTATGAGTTTCGTTCCATTCATAATCAACATCTGGTAATTGAGGTTCAGTTTTCTCTAAAACTTCAACAATCTTAGGTATTATCTCACCTCCTTTTATCATTTTAATTATTGCTCCTGGTCCAATACCATTTTTTACAATAAAGTCCGCATTATTTCCAGTTGCCTTCCTATTAGTTGTTCCACATAATAAAGTTGGTTCAATATTAACAATCGGTTTAAGTTTGCCGTGTTTACTGGCATTCCATTCAACATTAATAACTTTAGTTATCGCAAAATCTAAATCCATCTTGAAAGCAAAACTATATTTTGGATTCCCTTCGGTAGTTCTAGTATTTATCTTATTATTAGTAATAATTACACCGTCTATCTCATAATTAGAATGTTTTTTTCTCTCTAACATATATGAAGATAAATCATTGAAATTTATTTTTTCCCTTATTTCATTTCTAACAACTTGAAAACCTAAATCCTTTAAGAACTCCATTTGTTCAGAAGGCTTCATAATCGGTTCTATCAGTTCATAAACAACGAAATCTACTAATTTAAGGTAATCTTCCTTTTTACTAAAATCTTTTTGATTAGACATTCCCGCAACAAAACTTCTAGGATTGGCGAATTCGTCTTTCACTTTAATATAATTTTCTTTTGATACTAAGATTTCCCCTCTTACCATAAAATCTTTCTTTTTATTTAATTTTTTTTTATTAAGATTAACAAACTCCTGGATTTTACTAATATCTTTTCCTTCTTTTCCATTACCTCTAGTATAAATTTTTATATTATCACTTTTTTTTTCTAACAGAAATGAAATTCCGTCTAATTTATCTGATATTACTACTTCCCCGGGATAAGTTTTTATCCAATTATCTATATCTTTTTCGGTTTTCTTTTTATTCATACTACCCATATGAATTGGTAATTTTACCTTATCTTTCTTAATAGTTGAACCTATTTGTGATAGGAATTTACTATCAGGAAATTCTTGTTCTAAAATTGATTTAATTATATCGAAAACTTGATCCGAAATTAATACAGTTCCATCTTCGGTATTATAATAATTATCAGAACATTGATAAAGTAATTTCTCAATATCTTCTTGTGAAGCACTATTGACAAATTGTATTGGATTTTGTTCTATATAATCAAAATTCATATATTCAATATATTTATATGTAATTAAATCAATTTTATTATTATTAATTTTTTTTCTTTATTATTAAATTTTATATATTCTTCCTTATAATAGGTTCTTTTACTAAATTAAAACAATTATTTTTTAATTCTTCCCAATTTTCATTTAACTGAATATTATGTATATAAATATCTACTTCATTATTAAACCAATTTAGAGGATTAATATTATCTTCTGTATTAATACCAATTTCCCTTTTATATTTTAAAGTTACTGGTATAATTGGTATTTTATTTTCACTAGCTAATCTAAATAATCCCGATTTGAATTGTTTAGGTATTCCGTCTCTTGTAGGTTTTCCTTCTGGAAATATTATCATATTTTCATTATTATTAATTTTATTTTTAATTATTTCTTTTACTTGGTTTCCACTATCTAAATTACCTCTATCATAAGGCACTAATCTAAATGATTTTAAGAAAACTTTTTCAAGATATTTCAAAAATGAAAAATATTTAGGTAAATCTTCATCCGAACATAAATTAGATTTACAAACACAATTCGTTTTTTCAAAAAAATTTATTAAAATAGGCAAATCCGTCGCATTTTGGTGATTCGCAATAATAATACATTTTTTCTTCTTTAATATATCCAAATCACCTATAATATTTATTTTGTAATTATTTAATTTACCTTCTACCGAAAATTTAATAATCTTTTTAAAAAGTTTATAACTCGTTTCCTCTTTTAATATTAAAGTCAAAAACATATTTATTGAAATAAGAATTGTTAGCAATAATAATCTAATACTGTTTAGAAAAACACTATTAAATTTAATATTCATAAAAGACATAATTTATAAAAAAAATATAAACTTATTTTTAAATCATTTATTTACCAGTACTTCCAAAACCACCAGTTCCCCTACTAGTTTCACTAAGTTCTTCTACTAACTCAAATGTTATCGGTTCCAAATTAGGAGCACAAATTTGAAGTAATCTAGTTCCCTTCTCTACTACATAATCATTTTCACTATTATTATCAAAAAACCCTATTAAATGCCCTCTGTAATCTCTATCAATAATACCGACAGAATTCGCAAGTCTTAATGGTGTTTTTATAATTGAAGAACGAGGAAAAGTAAAAAATGATAATCCCTTTGATTTATCGTCTGTTAATGCTTCACACGCAATACCAGTATCAATTTTACCCATCTTTCCTGCTGGAATAGTAATATCTTCTAAAGTAAAGATATCTAATCCAGCATCTCCTTCGTGATAATTAGAATGGTTAATATAAAAAGGTTTCGATAGTTCGGTGGGTTTAATTAGTAAATGCATAGTTAAATAAAAATATGGTATAAGTTTTAAATAAATTTTATTTTTTTATAAAAAATAAATATATTGAGTAAAATAAATATATCGTAAAAAATAAATATATAGTGAAAAATAAATATATAGTAAAAAATAAATATATCTTAAAAAATAAATTAATATCTAAAAAATTAAATTCTATAAATTATGATTTTGGAGTAAGTTAAAAAAATATAAAATTGAAAAAAATTATTATACAATTTAAAATTTAAGATTTTTACTATAATATTAACTAAACTTTATAATGACTGAACAAAATATTCAAATTGAACAATCTACTATTGTAAATAATCAGATTGCTAATAACTTGGTTGATAATAACCTAGTTGAACCTATTTTAAAGGATAATCCTAACAGATTTGTTTTATTCCCAATAAACCACCACGCAATTTGGGAAATGTATAAGAAACATATGGGTCTTTTTTGGACTGCTGAAGAAATAGATTTAGGAGGGGATTTAGTGGATTGGCCTAAATTAAAGATAGAAGAGCAACATTTTATCAAGAATATATTGGCATTTTTCGCGGGGAGTGACGGAATTGTCTTAGAGAATTTAGGAACCAGATTTATGAATGAAATACAAATCCCTGAAGCAAAATGTTTCTATGGATTTCAAATAGCAATGGAAAATATTCATTCCGAAACCTATTCGCTTCTAATTGATACTTATATTAAGGATAATCAAGAGAAAAGTAGATTATTTAATGCGATTGAAACGATTCCTTCAGTTGCGAAAAAAGCACAGTGGGCTATTAAATGGATAGACGATAAAGAAGCAACATTCGCAACTAGATTAATTGCTTTTGCTTGTGTAGAGGGTATATTCTTTAGTGGGTCATTCTGTGCTATTTTCTGGTTAAAGAAGAGAGGATTAATGCCCGGATTAACTAGCAGTAATGAATTAATTAGTAGAGATGAAGGATTACATACAGAATTTGCTGTCTTAATTTATAGTATGTTGGAAAATAAATTAAGTTACGAAACTATAAAAGAAATTGTAGTGGAAGCAGTAGAAATAGAGAAAGAATTCATTATTGATTCTATACCATGTAAATTAATAGGTATGAATTCAGATTTAATGAGTGAATATATAGAATTTGTTGCTGATAGGTTATTGACACAATTAGGATATGAAAAGATTTACAATACTAAAAATCCATTCAGTTTTATGGAAATGATTTCAATGGAAGGCAAAACTAACTTTTTTGAAAAGAGAGTTATGGAATATTCAAAGTCTGGATTAGGTGTAGAAAAAGAAAAAATGGCTTTTACTATGGACGCTGATTTTTAAAGTAAAAAAGAAGCAGAATCGCTGAATTTTAAAGTAAAAAGAAGCAGAAACGCTGACTTTTAAAGTAAAAAAGAAGCAGAATCGCTGATTTTTAAAGTAAAAAAGAAGCAGAAACTCTGATTTTTAGATAATTTTTTTTAGTATTTTTATTATGAATTTTTATATTTAATACCATTAAGACTAAAATTAAGAGTATCTTCTCTTGATTTATCGTTATTATCTTTTACAATTTTTTGTATATCTAAAAATATTTCATTACCAATATCACCACTATTGCTAATAAATATATTCAAATCGTGTTTTTCTTGAATATTAGTTCTTTTATAGTAATAAAATTCCTTGAGGACATATTGTATAGGGGTTGCGGAAAAAATATTTTTAACATGAATTAATCTAACTATTACATCTGATTTAACAGAACCTGAAATAGATAAAGATTTGATAACAAACCTTTCTGCCTTAGTTAAAGCATATTTTATAGTATTGGATTTACCATGACCTGTTTTAATAAAGTCTTGAACGTGTTCAGTTCTAATATCTTCATCACCAGTGCTAACAACTTTAAAATTTAATAAATCTCGTAATCTATAATCTTTTATTCTTAAAATTTCATTTTCATTATATAAATAACCCGCATTTGAAATTTTGAATGTAGTGTCTTGTGTTGTATTAGTCTTATCAATTTTTATTGATGCTTTTCTTCCCGAACCTCCTTCTAATTCTAATACTAACGTATTACCACCATTAAATAATGATTCAAATACCCCAAATCCTCCAGTATACGCTCCTATATCAGCGTGATTATTTTCATAACTTTCTTCAATATGATCATACATCTGTTTGACTGTACTTCCAACTTTAGCTGTTACTCCATCCGCGTTAAAGGTAATCTTATCTGTATGGTCAATATCATCTCTGTATTGAATTAAATTAATATTCTTATTATAATATTGATTTGCGTATTGACAATTTAGATATTCGCAATTATAATCAAAATCAGTATTATTTAAAGACATTTCTAATGAAGTAATTCCATTATCTTCATCTTCTTCATCTTCTTCACCGGTTGCGCCTTTTTTATTTATAAAAAAAAACTCAATATCTCCATTATTAACTGTTGTTCCTGAAGGAAATGTAGTAATCTCAACCGAATTTAATTTAAATATTTTAACACTATCACCACTAGTTATGAATTTCAAAGGATAATAAGCATTATAATCATTCGCCGCAGATACTATTGTATCTAATTCTATAGTACCAGTTCCACTTGTTCCATCCGCTAATAAATATGATATAGAAAATTTAATACCGGCCATTGAATCAGAATGTGAAAATCTAACATTTAATATTTTATTACTATCAGTTGCATAAGTTAGATTATGTGAAGCATAATACGCCTCATTTGTATTCCATGACGCCTGGTGAAGACCCATATCAGATACACACGCGTGTAGAGAAACCCATGTATGATAATTTGTTTCATCTTTTTTATCTTCATAATTTCTACCAGGTATACCCATTTGGACATTTGTATTAAAATCTTCTATAGGTATAACTTTTCTACTATTTGCTTCTACATTAGTTAAAGTTCCGGTAGCTCTATTTCCTACCCATGTTACTGAATTATCCGTTTTTTTATAATTTAAGAAATAATCTGTAAATTCACTAGTTACTGCTGTATTTATTGTGTCAGTCGATGTTATTATATATTGTTTTGTTTTTTCTTTATCTGTAATAGTTCTTTCTGTATTATGATTATCACCTATATCACCTGAATCATAATTTAGATTTATATCTGGTAATAATATTGTATTATCTTTTGTTACAGTATTTTCGGCTAATAAAATAGTATCTCTTGCGTCTTCATTATCTTCTGTTTTATTTAATAAAATTGTAGCATTAGACATTTTTATTATATTATTATTCTATATTTTAAATACAAAAAATCTAATTTAAAAAATATATAATAATAATAATATTAAAATGGGTGGAGGATTATTAGATTTAGTCGCTAAAGGTGGACAAGATATATATTTTATTTGTAATCCCGAGATTTCTTTTTTTAAAAAGGTTTATAAAAGACATACCAATTTCTCTATTGAACAAGAAAAATTTCTATTTGACGGTGATTTAACATTTGGAAGAAGGGCAAAATTTACTATACCTAGACACGGAGATTTATTAAAAAATATGTTTTTACAATTCGAATTACCTGAACTTAGTACAGGACAGAAATATGTAAATTATATAGGTTATGCGTTAATTGATTATATTGAAATTTCTATAGGAGGAACAGTAATTGATAGACAAACAGGAGAATGGATGTATATTAATAATGAATTATCTGTTAAAAGTGGTTCTAAAGAAGGATATAGAAAAATGGTAGGAGGAAATGATAATTTTAAATTATATCAATTAAGTACGGGTAATACAGGTGGAACATTCATTGTTCCATTAAATTTTTGGTTTTCTAAAGATATAGGACTTGCTTTGCCTTTAGTTGCTTTACAATATCACGAAGTAGAAATAACTTTATCTCTTAGGAAGTTTAGTGAATTATATGTAACAGATACAGGAACAGCACCTACCGAACCTAAATTAACAAATTGTTTTATTTCTTTAGAATATGTTTATTTAGATAGTAAAGAGAGAAAATTATTCGCACAAAGTAATCACGAATATTTAATAAAACAAGTTCAATATAGCGAAAAAAATACAATTATAGCAAATCAAACAATAAAAAAAATACCTTTAAACTTTAATCATCCTATATTAGAATTAATATTTGTAGTTCAAAGAAATAATGCTTTTACTACAGGGGAAAATTCCGGAAATGATTATTTTTATTTTAGTAAATCCATAAATCCTAATGAAACTATAAAAAACGCACAAATATTACTTAATAATCAAGAAAGAACCCCTCTAATGACAAATAAAGAATTAAGATATCTAAATGTTATTAATTCACATACAAGTATTCCATATAATAATTTTATTTATTTATATTCATTCTCCTTAAATCCTGAATCATTTCAACCTTCTGGAAGTTGTAACTTTAGCAGATTTGATAATAAAGAACTTGCTATAGAATTTGTGGATGGTATTACTGCTTCAGATGTAAAGGTATTTGCTGTTAATTATAATATTTTAAGAATTACTATGGGAATGGCAGGTTTAGCTTATATTAACTAAATTATATTATTTTTTATTCTGATATTTCTTTAATAAATTAAGTAATTGTTTTTTATTCATTTTACTTATCCCTTTAACTTTCTTTTCCTTTAGGAAAAATCTTAGCATTGGAACTGTATATTTGGAAAAATCGTAATACTTACCACATTCCACTACTTTATTTCTCTTTAATCCTTGTAAATTATATACAGAATTAGTACATATACCATAAGGATTAAATTTAGTGTTTCTAACTTTCATAAGACAACTACAGTATTTCTTTTCTACAAATGATAATTTTTTTGTTTTAAATAATTTATTATATTTTTTTCTCTTTTCAATATTATTCTTTATTGAATCATTCTTTATTGAATCATTCTTTATTGAATCATTCTTTATTGAATCATTCTTTAAAGTAAAATAATCAAAAGTTTGTTTTTTAGTTTTTTTAGTATTTTTTTTCCCCATATTTAGTTTCTAGGAATAAAAAAAAATTATTTTAATTGTAATATATTTAAAAACATAAAATTTAAAATAATATATAAAATTTAAAATAATAAAATAAAATGACAAATTTTAAAAAAAAATTCACTACTTATCCCTTCCAATATTTCCCTCAATATTATTCCAGAAATAATTTATTACAATCCATAAAGGAAAATATTACATTTCGGGAGGATAATATAATAATAGGGAGAGGAGAGGATAAGGTAGAAAGGAAAGAACAAAGAAAAACGTGTTGGTTATCGAATGACGAAAATCTTACATTTGAATATTCGGGGAAAATAATGAAACCCGATAAAATACCTAATATAGTTCAAGAAATTATAGATATGGTTTATAAGGATTTTGGTATTAAATTTGACGGTGTATTAGTAAATTATTATGAAAATGGACAAGTAGGAATGGGATATCATAGTGATCCTATAGATAATAAATGGGATAATAATTTTATAGTTTACTCGGTAGGAGATGAGAGAAAATTTATATTTAGGGAGAAAGGAAATATTGATAATAAGATTGAATATTTATTTGCTAACGGAGATTTAATTTATATGTATGATGATTGTCAAGATAAGTATGAACATAGTATTAGGAAGAATAATGGTGACGGGGAGAGAATAAGTTTAGTATTTAAGAAGATAAATTAATTATCATTTTTTTTACCTATATGAGAAGAATAAGATATGTCTATTTTACTTTCTCCACCTATAGCATGTTTTGTATCAGATAAATTAATATTTGGTTCTTGTTTATTTGTTCCTCCGCTATCTTTAGATTGATAAGCACCTGAAACCATATCTGCGTAATTTGTTCCTTTAATTACAGTATTTCCGCAAGTACCACCATATTCATTATTTAAATCAGGGGTCCAAATACAAGCTGGAATTAAAGAATTATCTTTTCCTGTTTTATCGGGTAATGCAGCGTCTTTACATAATCCCTCTGTTGTTCTTTTTTCACACCCTGTTATAGTTAATCCTCCCACTTCTCCGCCACAATCTGTAAATTTAAGTTGCATTCCTAAACCTAAATGCGAAGTTATTAGAAAAGCATATACTAAACCAGGAATATAATAATATAATGTTAATCCGGCACAAACAAGAATTTTAAACATTCCCATTAATCCAAAAGACATAAATACACCTAATGGAGGGCATATTATAGTTGCTATAATATTAAGATATCCTTCGGAGGTCATTGTTTTATAACATCTCATATTTCTATATTTATGATTATATTGATAAGAAAAATTAGGATCTGAAGGATCCCAATTTTTTCCATCATTTTCTTTATCCGGAATATCGGGGTCAGGATGTTTATGGTGGTGATAATAACCTCCTAGGTCTCTTTTATCTAAAAAGCCTGTTATATTACTATGTTTAATATGATGTTTGGGTTCGTGTGGTAAACCCCACATTCCTCCTCTAAATGAGGAAAATATTGCAGCTTTCACCATTCTAAAGATTTGTAAAACTATATCCATAACCATTAAAAATATCATTTTTACAAATGTTAATATACACCTTACAATTGACCTTATCATAGTAATTGGGTTTAACCATAAAAAAATTATAGTTAAAAGGTCAAAAAATATATTTACTATATTCATAAAAAACATAGCAATCCACCCTGGTAATTTACCTATCCATTGTAGTGACTCTACTAAAGTCATAAATAAATCTACAATACTTAATACAAAATTTATAATGGCGTCTACTAAAACCATAAATAAATCTACAAAATTAACAAAAAAACTTACTATGGCATTTATAAAATCTGGTATAGCAGCAACTACACTTGCGAAGTGTTCTATTTTTTTCATTTTATTATTTACGTGTATTCCTAATAATGTTAATAGGATAAATATAATTGTAATAGAAAATTCATTCATTATTACAATTATATTAGAAATATTTATTCCATTTTATTCATTAAAAAATATTTTTATATCATAATATGAAGAATGCTAAACAATATATTTTTATTTTTCTTTTTGTAATCTTTGTCTTGATTATTATAAAAAAATATAAAAAATCTAATAACTATTTTTTATCTTTACATGATTCTATTAATATAATGACAAATGAAGAATATTTTACTCATTTTAATAACTATGATTATAAACTTAGGAAATGTTTTGATATTAATAATTGTAAGTCTAAATATCGAGAAAATGTTTTAGAATTTAGTAATAATGAAAAAAATATTTTAACAGATATGCTAAATCAATTCCTAAATAAATTAACTAAATACCAAAAAATATTCCTAAATCTTAAACTAATTAAAGTTGGCAATTATATAGAATCAACACTACCACATACCAGAAAAACTGCTATAGTATTATCACAAAAATGGATTACACAATTTGTTAATAATAATAATAATATTAATAATAGATTTATAACATTAATTAGTCACGAACAATTTCATATATTCCAAAGATATAATCCTCAATTAATGGAAGACTTATACACCAACTATTGGAATATGATTAAATATAATAAATTACCACCTAAATTAATGGCAATAAATAGAACTAACCCGGACGCTCTACCTAATAATATTTGGTTATTTCCTATAAGTAAAGGTGATACTAAAGAATATAAAAAATATATATTACCACTTTGTATTTACGATACTAAAAATAATAGTAGTATAAGAGATACTAAAAATGTTTATTTTAATTTAGAGAAAAAAGGAAATAAAATAGAATTTAGTAATTTAGATGAAGAAATAAAAAATCAAAATTTACTAAGTGAAAGTAAAGAGTTTAGAGATTTTTTTGGAAGTGAAACAAGTAATAATTATCATCCCAATGAATTATCTGCGTCTTTGTTTGAAATAATAATAGAGAAACATTTAGATAATATGGATTTACCTAATATACCTGCTATACATAAATTTGAGGAGTTTTTGAAGAACTTATAAATAATATTTTTGTAATATTAAAAGGTGTTTAAAAATTTTTACTTATTACTATTTTATTTCTACTTAATTTATTTTTCATAAATATAATTAGGTAGAAATTTAAATTAGTTTTATTTTTTCAATCATATAAATCTAATTAATAGAGTATAATATCTTTTCATTTAATTTTGTATCAGACATAGCGCAGTAATATGGAAATTTATAATCTCCATACAATGTTTCAATATCTTTATAATATTTTTTTGAAATATCAAATGGATTTTTTGCTTTATATAATAATTTAATAATATGTTTTTTTTTTTTTTGTCTAGGTATTGGTAATTCGTATATTTCATTATTGATTTTAAATGAACACCAAGAATAAATATGACTTTCTGTTAATATTTGAGGATTTGCTTCTTCGCTATTAAAAATAGGCGCTATAAATCCAATAACTTTTCCTTTTATATTTTTAGTATCTATTTTTGTAATATTATTACCATAAATACAATAATAATCTATTCCGTCATATATTAATAAACAATTTCCTTTGCCAAAATTTTTATTTTTTATATAAATATTTTCTGGATTTACATCATATCCAATAAATATTTTATAAAATTTAGGTAAAAAAAATATTTCTTTTTTATTAACAATAATTTTAGATTTTTTTTTTAAACTTACATAATTATTAAAATTTAATATATTTTTTTTGTTATAAATATTATTTGAATTGCTATTAATAGTT
>Ga0222718_10000598_pt1 | contig 36938 bp, 37 predicted proteins | sample C33_27DmetaG_FD_165045 | JGI IMG/M metagenome (GOLD analysis project Ga0222718, IMG submission 165045) | Estuarine water microbial communities from San Francisco Bay, California, United States - C33_27D | ecosystem: Environmental > Aquatic > Marine > Unclassified | place: USA: California...
GAGACAGTTCGGTCCCTATCTGCCATGGGTGTAGAAGAATTGAGAGGATTTGTCCCTAGTACGAGAGGACCGGGATGAACATACCACTGGTGGACCGGTTGTAGCGCCAGCTGCAGTGCCGGGTAGCTAAGTATGGACGGGATAACCGCTGAAAGCATCTAAGTGGGAAACCCACCTCAAAACTAGTTCTTCCTATAGAGCCGTAGTAGACCACTACGTTGATAGGCTGGATGTGGAAGCGCGGTAACGCGTGTAGCTGACCAGTACTAATAGCTCAATTGGCTTGATTTATGCACTGAAAAAAATTTTTGAAAATTATTTTATGAGATGTTTGTTCTTAGGATATAATAGGAAGAAAACAAAATTGATCAAACTGTTAGAAACAAAAGGTTATAAAGTTTCTAACATAAACAGAAAAATTTCATTTTCAGATATAGAGAATAACGATTTATACATTTCTTTTGGGTATAGAAAAATAATACCTAAGAAAATCATACAGAGAGCAAAAAGACCGATTATAAATTTGCATCTATCTTTTCTTCCATTCAATAGAGGTGCACATCCAAATTTTTGGAGTTTTATTGAAGACACTCCTTCTGGAGTAAGTATACACGAAATAGACGATGGTGTAGACACTGGCCCGATTATTTTTCAAAAAAAAATTAAATTTGATTACAAAAAAAATAAAAATATTACTTTCAAATCGACCTACAATACTTTGTTCAAAGAAGTAGAGAGTTTATTTGTAAGAAATATAAATAAACTTGTGTCTAATAATTACAAAATTCAAAAACAAAAAAAAATTTTTTCAGTCCATAAAAAAAAAGACTTACCTAAAAATATTAAAAGTTGGAGTCAAAAAATATTTAGCTATAAAAAGAATTTTTATAAATTGGTGAAAATTTAAGAATATTTTTTTTTGAAAATTTTCCGATTACTCTTTTATAATGCTCGGAGCCAATACCAACTTTTGGTCTAAAATTAGCAATATTTTTTTTACTGAATTTTTCTCCCTTTTTGATATTTTTTATTGCAAAAATAGATCTTCTTAATTTAATGGATGTTTTTTCAACTTTTTTTAATCCTATTTTTTCTTTTCCTAAAGATAAATAAACTTTATTTATACCCTTTTTCAATTCTTTTAACTGATCAGGATTAATAGAAAACTTGTTATCTGCAGATTTTATTTTTTTTGAGATAATAAAATGCTTTTCAATTACGCTAACGCCTAAGGTCGTGGCTGCAAATGATGAGTATATATCATCAGTATGATCAGATAAACCTATCTTGAAATTTCTAAATAATTTTTTGAAACTTTTTAATGTATTTAAATTTATATCTTTTTCTTCTGAAGGATAACCTGAAACACAGTAAAGTATTGTAATTTTATTATTATATTTTTTAATACATTTAATGGCTTTTTTTATCTCAGCTAAATTAGCCATACCAGTAGAAATAATTATAGGCTTCTTTTTTTTTGCAATATATTCTATTAAGTCTAAATCTGTTATTTCAAACGATGCAATTTTATACAATTTTACATTTAATTTTTCTAAAAAATCAACGGCTCTTTTACTAAATGGGCTGCTAAAAATAGGTATCTTAAGTTTACTTGCTAATTTAAAAGCATCCTTATGCCATTTATAAGGAGTGTGTGCCTTAGTGTATAAATCCCAAAGATACTGACCTTTCCAGGTGCCATTTTTAATTTTGAAATTTTGATCAAATTTTTTTAATGTAATATCTTGAGGTTCGTAAGTTTGAATTTTAATCATATCCGCACCATTTTTTGCCGCGCTTGTGATATGATTTAAAAAAGATTTTTTACTTCCATTATGATTTCCTGAAATTTCAGTTATTATCAGAGGTCTTTTTATTTTTTTAAATTTTGCAATCACAATGAATTAAAAGTATATTATTGATATTAATGTCCAAATTAAAAAATTACAATTATTATCTAAAAATAATTAATCAAATTCAAAAAATTAGATCTAAAAATAATTTGAATTGGATGGGACTTCTCAAACTTTCGTTTAAACATGCCCCAAAAGACGCAATTAAATTGGTCAAAAAAATTGATTCTGATGACAGAAGGATTTCAAATCTTTTAAAAAAACTTTCATAATAAATGAAAAATATAATTCCCTATGGTAAGCAAAAAATTTTTACCTCAGATTTTTCAGAAGTAAATAAAGCACTAAAATCAAATTTTATAACAAATGGCGAATATGTAAAAAAATTTGAAAAATCATTCTCAAAATATACTAAAGCTAGATATTCAATAACATGTTCGAGTGGTACCGCTGCTATTGATTTAGCGCTTAAAAGCATAGGTCTAAAAAAAAATGATAATATAATTATTCCTTCTGTAAATTTTATAGCAGCAGCTAACATGGCAAAATTATTAGGAGCCAATATTTTTCTTGCTGATGTGGATAGATCATCAGGGCAGATGCGTCCTTCAGATTTATTAAATTGTATAAAATTTAATAAGTTAAAAAAGATTAAGGCTTTTTTTGTAATGTACAATGGGGGGTGTCCTAATTTTGTAAAAGAATTTTATAATATAAAAAAAAAATTTAAAACAATTATTATCGAAGATGCCTGTCACGCTTTAGGTTCTAAATACTCTATAAAAAAAAATTTTAAAATTGGAAATTGTAAATTTTCTGATTTAGCTACTTTTTCCTTTCATCCTTTGAAAACAATCACCACTGGAGAAGGAGGAATGGTTACTACGAATAATAAGATCTTAAATGATAAATTAAAAATTTACAGAAACCACGGCATGATTAGAGGCAAAACTACAAAAAATAATTACAACTGGGCATATAAAATTGTTGATGCAGGTCATAATTATAGATTAAGTGATTTAAACTGTGCATTAGGGTATTCTCAATTAAAAAAAATAAATCAAATTATTCAGAAAAGAAAATATATAGCCAATTTATATAATGAAGAATTAAAAGATTTAAAACCTATTGTTGATATTCCAAAAGTTTCAAAAGATCTTGAATCGGCTTGGCATCTTTATGTAATTAATATTAATTTTAAAAAATTAAAAATTAACAGAAAAATTCTCATACAAAAGCTTTTTAAAAATCGGATTACAACTCAAGTGCATTACATACCAACATTCAATCAACCTTTATACAAAAGTTTTTATCAGAAAAATAAATTTAAAAACGCTAAAGCATATTACGAAAACTGCCTAAGTTTACCAATTTATTATGATTTAAATTCCAAAACAGTGAAAAACATAGCAAAAAAACTAAAAAATATTATTTATCAATCAAAACATATTTGACTAATTAAATTGTAGATGTATATTTGTTCAAATTTTGAACAATGATAAGTAAGCAAAAAGTTGGAATAATTGTAATTTCAAGAATGCAATCAACTAGACTGCCTGGAAAGGCTTTAAGAAAGATTGGCAAATATTACTCTTTAGAGCTTTGCGTGCTAAATTGTAAAAAAGTAAAAAATGCAGATCAAGTCATCCTAGCTACTACGAAGTTAAAAAGAGATAAAATATTAATTCAAAAATTTAAAAAAAAATTGAATATTTTTGCAGGTGAGTCAAAAGATGTGCTTAAAAGGATGCTTGATGCTTGTAAAAAATTTAAATTTACAGACGTAGTAAGGGTAACAGGCGATTGTCCATTTATATCATCTAACATAATTGAAATTTTAATTAAAAATCATAAAAAAGAAAAAGCAGATATCACCATTGCAAAAAATGCTGCAGCTGGGACTTACGGAGAGGTTTATAAAATTAAAGCTTTAAATGAAATTTTTTTAAAGTCAAGAAGCACCAAGTATTCAGAGTATCTACCATATTACTTTCTTCACAATAAAAAAAAATTTAAGATAAAAAAAATTAATTTACCTTCAAGACTTATAAGAAATTATAGAATTACGCTCGATTATAAAAAAGATCTTTTAATGTTTAATGAAATGATTAAAAAATCAATAAAAAAAACAAAAGATTTAATGACTATTGATATATTTAAGATTTTAGATCAGAATCCAAAAATAGCAAATATAAATTCTGGCTTAAGACTAAAATATATAAATAAAAATTTTCAAAAAAAATTAAAAAAATTTACAAGACTTTCAAAATGAAAAAAAAATTAAATTGTTTTTTTTTAGAAGCAGGAATAAACCACTTTGGTAAATTAGATCAAGCAAATAAAATTTTGAGATATTTTTTAAACTCATCTTTTAAAAACATTACATACATGATTCAAAGTGAAAAATTTTATAAAAAATACAAAAAGAGAGGATTAAATTTTAAGCTATCTTATAATTTTTATTTAAATGCAATTAAAGAATGTAAAAAAAAGAAAAAAAAATTTGGCCTAGCAGTATGTGATGCCGTGTCATTCAAAGGTAAAAGAGATTTAAATGTAGATTTCTATAAACTTTTAAGTATTGGAATAGATGATTATGAGCTAATAGAAATGCTAAAAATAAAAAAAAAACCTGTATACATTTCTACAGGATTTAATGTCACTGAAAGTAAAATTAAAAAAGCTATTAAATTATTTAATAATTCTAAACAGATTCAACTGCTTCATACACCAATGACTTATACGTTAGATGAACTAAATCTAAAAAAAATTAATATTTATAAAAAAAAATTTAAACTACCAACAGGCTATAGCAATCACTTTAATAATAAAGAAATTTTTTGTTTGCTTTCAAACTATGAACCAAACTCAGTTTTTTTGTATTGCAAACCAATTAAGAAAAAAGGAAGAATATACCCTGATGATCAACACGCATTCTATTTGGATGAATTAGAAAATATAAAATTTGATTATAATTATGCTTCGAAAGTAAAGCAATTTAATGTTAAAAGATCATTTAGTAATAAAAAAATATCGAAAGTGAAAATATTTAATGAAATCAAGTTTTAAAAAAAAAGCGATTATAATTGGTGGAAGTAAAGGGATTGGCAAGAGTATTTCAACAAACCTTAAGAAAGCTGGATATGCAGTCACGTCTTGTTCAAGAAAAGAAGTGGATACCGCAAAGCTTCATTCGGTTGATACATTTATTAAAAAAAATAAATCAGCAGATTTAATTGTTTTAAACAGCGGGGGGCCTCCTCCCAAAAAGTTTAAGCAAATTACCGTTGACGATTGGAAAAAATATTTTAATCAGCTTTTTCTTAGCTTTTTTTTGATTTTAAAAAATTTAGACATTAAAAGAGGTGGATATGTTTTCTATATTTCATCTTCAATTATAAAAGAGCCTGGTAACTCTATAATTATTTCATCATCACTTAGATCTGCGATGAGTAGTTTATTAAAGTCTTATTCTTTAGAAAATTTAAAAAAAGATATTACTGTAATTAATATCGCACCTGGTCCGTTTAAAACTAAAAGAGTAAAAGAATTAGTTAAAGATATTGATAAATTTGAAAAATCTTTGCCATCTGGAAAAATAGGAAACCCTGATGAAATTGGAAAGTTTGTAAGATTTATAGCTCAAGAAAAAATAAAATATATCTCCGGCTCAACAGTTTATTTTGATGGCAATATCAATAAAAGTTTTATTTAAAGTTATGAGTTGTAAATTAAAAAATCAAATATGAAAATTACTAATGTAATAATTCTTTTTACAACTTTTCTTTTGTGCTTAATTGTTTTAACTGGCACCGCAAGCACAAGATGCTCTAAAGTTGGCGTATATATATTAGATGATATGTTTGGTTTGAATGGAGTAGAGAACTCCTGTAAATCTGAATACCCTAATAGAATATATGATGATGTTCCACCACAACCAAAAACAAAATTTACAAATTTTAATAAAAACTTATCTTATAAAGTTAAAAGAGAATGTCCTAAAAACAAAAGCGTAATTCTAATTATTGGGCAATCCAATGCGGCTAACTCAGGATTAGCTTTAATAAAAGAAGATAAAAAAAATTTAAATTTTAATCCAGCTGACAATTTTTGTTATCAATTGAGTGAGCCAGTTTTAGGAGCAGATGGTACACATGGAGACTCTATTACATCATCAATTGGAAAAAAAATTAAAATAAAAGATGAAGTAATATTTTTAAATATTTCTGTTGCAGGATCTTCGATTAATGAATGGGTTAAGTGGTACGGTAGTGATGTTAATAAGTCATTAAAGTTTATTCTAAATGAAAATTATTTAAAAGCGAGTGTATGGATGCAAGGTGAAGCAGAAGATTTTAAGAGTAGTAAAAATTATTTTAAAAACTTTATGACTTTAAAAGATATAATGTTTAAAGATTTACATAATCAATTTAATAACTCATTGTATATAATCACCAGAAGTACTATTTGTGCCAATAGAGAGAACCAGGAAATTATTAACTTAGAAATGGAAAAACAACGTCAAAAAATTAGGAAAAATTTTAAAAATATTGAACTATTAAAAATTACTGATACTTTGGACAAATCATATAGACATGATGGTTGTCACTTCAATAGAAAAGGTATTGATAAAATTTCATCAATTATTGCTAATAAAATTAATCATAACTAGATGACAATTGCAGATTTCGAAATAGAAAAAATAGAAAATTTATCTTTTCTTGATATCGAAAAACGATTTTATGAAAATAAAAGACAGCCTTACTATAAAAAGTTATTAGAATATTATTTTGATTATAATAAATTAAATGATCTTCAAAATTTTAGAACATATCCTAACTATTTTAAAAAAATTAAACTTAATTGGATTTTAGCTTATGAAAAAAGAAAAAACTCTAATATATTAGCTGGTCATGCAATCATGTGTAAAATCAATTATCATAATCAAAATGATTTACCAGAAAATGGTTGGTCAGGTTCAACCGTAAAATCATTTAATGATGAAGGTCAAAAAAAAGATATGAACACTTACGTTGGCTTATTTGTACATATAGAGAAAAATTTTAGAGAAAAAAATATATCTAAACTCTTAATAGAAGAGATGAAAAATCAAGCAAAAAAAAAAAATAAAAAATTAATTATTCCTTTAAGGCCACCAACTAGATTTACCAGCGATTATTGTAGTATGAAATTTTCAGATTATGCAAAATTAAAAGACAAAGATGGCTATCACATCGACTTTTGGGTTAAAATTCATATGAAATTTGGCGCAAAATATCTTGGTTTTTGTGATACGTCTCACCAGCACAAAATGGATGTAAAAAGTTTCAAGAAATTTTTTGGAAAATTTAGTTTTAATGAGACTGGATATTACGTAGTAAAAATTCTTGGAGGTAGCCATAATGTTCATTATGATAAATTAGAAGAGCTAATAACAATTAATCAAGGGTGCATTTGGGTTGAGCATTATCCTCACTAAACTTTTTAAAGTTTCAGAAAAATGAAAATTAGTTTATAAGACAAATACAAAATTTTATGTCTTTAAAAAAAAATAATATAAAAGATGAAATCGTTAAAGATTTTCAAGGCAACATAATAAATCGAGCTTACAAGTTAAGTTTTTTAAAAAAATATACAATTACAGACTTGCACGTATCAAAAATAACTGGAACTCTTATTCCAAAAGAATATTTTTCTAACAAAAAAGTTTTGAACTTATGGGATAAAAAATTTAATAGTAATGTATATTCATCTAATAGCCCACATTTTTTAAGTAGACATATTTATACACTTGAAACATTTAACAGATATAAAGATTTAAAAAATTTGAAAGTTGCTGACCTAGGGTGTGGTAACGGAGGTTTAATAAAATTGCTGCAAAAAATGTATAATCCCAAAAAAATAGTTGGATTTGATTATAATAAGAAAAATACAAGGAATAATAAAAAATATTTGCAAGATAAAAAAACAAAGTTCTTTCAAAATGAAATTCTTGAAATTGATGAAAAAAAATTTAAAAAATACTTTGACGTTATATTTTTAACCTGGACATTATCTGCCTGCGCGGAACCACTTAAAATTTTAGAAAAAATTAAGAAAATATTAAAAAAAAATGGTCATCTTGTAATTGCAGAAAGTTCTAGAATACTAGTACCACCAACATATAAAATTGAATATTATTTTAGATATGGAGAAAAAACCAATACTTTTAACGATTATCCCTGGAGATTTTCTTTTAATTCGTTAAGAAATATATTATTAACAAAAAACTTTGAAACTAAATCTTATAATAACTTTAATTCTAATGATAATTTAGTTATTGTAGCTCAAAGTAAAACTAAATCTAAACAAAAATTTATAACTGATAACCCCAAAGTAATTAAAAATTTTTTCAAAAAATGGATTACTTTTTCTAAAAAGTTTAAGACCTTTTAAATTTTGGAATCCAGTTACCTTTGTTGCCCTTTAAAAATAAATCATGATTAACAAATGAATTGATTACTTCATCATATTTAGTTTTTGAAATTTTCAAATACTTACAAAATTTTTTTTCATTACTATCATCAACTTTACCATCTAATTTTTTAACAATTTTAAGAGCTTCTTTTCTTGAAATTAATTTAGATTTTATTGCAATATTTAATTGATCTGTAGCTCTTCCATATCCATATTTTAGATATTTTATTTTTTCTCTGACATCTATAAATTTCATATCAATATTTTCAGTTTTTGACCAAGATCCTCTTTGTGGTTTGGACAAGGCTTTCCATCCTATTTTTTTTACAAGTTCAGTATGTTTTTCTGGCTCCCATTTAAAAAAGTGTCCATAAAATATCGCTTGAGTCTTGGCTGCTTCAATTTCATGATCATCTGGAAAAGTAAGCATTTTTATGTCATCGAAATCGACACCTTCTCCAACAACATCTTCTTCTCTTAAACCTCGCATACCTCCATGTTGCTGCCTCCATTTTTTATTCATAACAAAGTTATCTCTATCAAATTCTGGTCCACCATATTCAAAAAGAGGGTTTTCGCCATATACCACTAGTGGGATTTTAAATTTGCATGCAAATTGGATGGGTACAGTTAAAATTCCAACATGGTTAATCCAGTAAGGATCACCAACCACTTCAAAACCTATTTTAACAAGTTTTCTTACTAATTCAGGATTCATTGTAAAATGAATATGATCAACTCCTATTTCTCTCAATGTTTCTAAATTTTTTTTACCTAGATCTGTTTGATCAAACTGATCAAAAGTTATCGCCAAAGGTCTCATTTTGTGTATTTTTTTCATCGCATAAACTTGCCATGTGCTGTCTTTGCCTCCACTTACAGGAACAACGCAATTGTAATAACTATTTGAATATTGTTTTGAATACTCTAAAATTTCTTTAAATTTTTTTTCTCTTTGTTCCCAATTAATAGATTTATAGAGACCGTGTTTTTTTTTTGCAGAAACACAGGAGTCGCAGATACCATCAGAGTTAAAATCAATATCGGGTTTAGTATTAGGAAATAAACAAGTTTTACAAAACATATAATAGGTTTATAACATTCTAATGTTGATACCAGATTTTTCTAAATATTTTTTTATCGAAATAACGCTTTCTCCAACCCAATAAAATATACTTCCAGCTGCGATAGCATTTGCTCCACTATTTATAGCTTTTAAACAATCATCCACTTGCCCACATCCTCCTGCTGCTATTAGAGGGATATTAGCGTAATTAGATATTTGTTTAATTAAATTATAATTATATCCTTTTGTTGTTCCATCATTATCTACAGAATTGAATAAAATTTCCCCAACACCAATTTTATGAAGTTGATCTAGTATTTTTTCAATATTGAGATTTTCATTAATTTTTTTTTTTGAATTTGAAAATATATTCATTTTTTTATTTTTAGACTTAACATCTAAAGAAAAAACAACAGCCTGACTCCCATATTTTGAGATAATTTTTTTCAGCAAAATAGGGTCCTCATAAAATAAGCTATTCAATATTACCTTATCTGCACCAACTTCAAATAATTTCTCAACATCATGCTCGTTTTTTATACCTCCTCCTAGTGTTAGTGGCATAAAACATTCTTTGGAGATGATATTCAAAAAATTAAAATTAATTTTTTTTGTTTTTGATGCATTAATATCAACAATAAGCATTTCGTCTGCCATCCTTCTTGAGAAAATTTTTACCGTAGAAATAGCATCTCCTACTGTTCTAAATTTGTTAAAGTTAATTGTTTTTACAACAGAACTTCCGTTTAATTGGATTAGAGGTATAATTCTAACTTTAAGCATTTGCTAGATTTAAAAAATTTTTAATCAACTTCATCCCAACGTCTTGACTTTTTTCAGGATGGAATTGAACACCAAAAATGTTTCCTTTATTTATTGCTGCTACTATCTTATTTTTTCCGTATTCCACTTCAGCTAACTTTATATTTTTCTCCGAAACAGAAATTTTAAAACTATGAATAAAATAAAAATTCGATCTTAATTTAATTTCATCAAATAATTTGAAATTATTAGAAACCTTTACAATCTCGTTCCAACCGATGTGTGGCAGAGGATGATCTTTATCGCTAACCATTTTAATCGTATCTCCTTTTATAATATCAAGACCATTTACCTCACCATTTTCTGTTCCTTTGGTCATTAAAATTTGCATACCAACACAAATACCTAATAAAAATTTTTTTTTATTTATAAATTTTTTTAAAGGACTAATGAATTTTTTTTCTGTTAATTTTGTCATACAAGAATTAAATGAGCCTACACCAATCAAAATTAATATTTTTATATTTTCAAGTTGTTTAGGCTCAGATATCAAACTGTATTCAATATTAAGTTTATCTAGTGCATTAGTAAATGAAGATAAATTTCCAATACCATATTTTAAAACACCTATTTTTTTTTTCATATTTATAAAAGATCAAACTTTTAGTTTATTTATTAATTCAATTTTATTTCCTTTTTTTTTCCAAATTTCCTCATTTCTATGACTCTCTACTATTTCAAAAAACTCTATTCTAGTAATTCCTAAAAAATTTAATACTTCTGTTAAGTCTTTTTCATTTAACTCGTTATCATATTTGTCGATTAGCTTTACAGCATCTTTTTTTGCTAGCTTTTTGAGTTGTATATGTCGAGCAGCATCTCTCCAACATCTACCAAATCCAAATTTTAAATATTGAAAATGATAATAAACTGAGTCTATGTGATCATCTAAGCTATCATAGTTTGTAAAAGTACCTGGAGATCGACCATTATCATGGCCCTTAAAATCTATTTTACTTTTGATAAAATCATAATTTCTTTTCACATCCCAGTCATCAAAATATGCAAAATATAAAGGCATTATTTTAGCACTTTTAAGTGTTCTTTTATCTGGAATGAGATAGGGGATTAAATCTTTTTTAGTTACATTTTCATCAACCCAGTTTATCGGGTCATCACCAATTTGGTGTTCATAGATTTCATCAATATTTCTAATCATTTCAGATTTTTTATCTAAAACTTTTCCACCATAATGACTTTCTCCATGTTCAGCATAAAAAATTAATTTAATTTTTTTTTCTATTGCAACTTTAATTGGAAAAGCATTAATTCCAGCATCCCAAGCAACTTTAGGATTTCCTCTTTCTGTAAGAAATCTTTTAGACAAATATGATGAAACTTTATTATTAGGATTTAAAACAATATGATCAAATCCTAATTTTACTAATTGAGTTCTATTATGAACTCCAACAGAACTAGGAATTAAGGGTGAAAAAGTTGTTAAGAGAGGATTCATGCCAAATTTGAATTTAAGCTTATAAGCAATATAGCTGCTATCTTTTCCACCCGACCAAGGAACGATACAATCATGATTACCATTTTTTGATCTATGTTTTTCTAAAATTTTTTCTAAATCTCTCTCTCTTTTTTTATAGTCAATTTTTCTTCTTACATCCTTATATCTACATGCATTACAAATATTATTTTTAAAAACAATTCTTGGCCTAGAAGATGGCATTAGACAATTATTACAATAGTTAATTAAATTTTCTGAAAATTTCATTTTTCTAATCGAATTTCTATATTTTTATTCATACAAAATAATTTTGAGCTTAGAATACTTTTGTGTGTCAAATGATAAATATTATTTGTACAAACCGCGTCAACATCACATTTTTTAAAAGCTTCAACAAAATGTTCCCAGTTTCCACCCCCGCCACATACTAGAATTGGGCATTCAAAATAATTTTTTACTTTTTTGATAATTGTTAAATCAAAGCCCTTTAATGATCCATCTCTATCAATAGACTGTAGCAAAACTTCACCAGGATTTAGATTTTTAATTTTTTTAATCCATCTGATAAATGGAAATTTTATTTTTTTTTGTCCATGGTTATAATAAAAATTGTAAGAGTTTTTGCTTTTTTTAACATCCAATCCAATCACAATAAATTGATTACCAAACATATTAATTGCTTTTTTTAATAATTTTTCGTTTTTTACCGTAATAGAATTAACTAAGATTTTATCAACTCCGAAACTTTGAAATAAGCGTATTTCATCAATGCTATCTATCATTCCACCAACTGTAATTGGAACAAAACAATTCTTACTAAAGTTTTTTACTACATTATAGAACTTCTCTCTTTGTTTTTTACTTCTACTGACATCAATGAGCACTATCCCATCAAAAAGAGAATTATTAATAAAATTTTTTGTATAGCGATAATCTTGTATAAAGTTTTTAGTTCTAGTTAGTGAACCGTTATCAAAAGTTAAAACTGCTATAATTCTTTTCGCTAACATATTTCACAAAAGTTCTTTAATATCTGTAAGCCAAACTTTTGGCTTTTTTCAGGATGAGGCTGGCACCCATAAATATTTTTTTTTGAATAAATACTTTTAAAACTTATTCCGTGATTTGTGTAACCATATTCAAATTTATTGTTTTTAATTTCAGTATAATAAGAATGATCAAAATAAAATCTTGAATTATTTGGGATATTTTTCATGAGTTCTATTTTATCAAAATTTATATTATTCCAACCAACATGGGGGACAGAAAATTTTGAACTTCTTTTAAATTTTTTGACTTTACCTTCAATCCATCCGAGACCGTCAGTTTTTTTATCTTCTTCACTTTTTTTCAACATTATTTGATAGCCTAAACAAATGCCTAGTATCGGTTTTTTTTTAATTATTATTTCTTCATATAATATTTTATCAAGAAAATATTTTTTTACTAATTTCATTCCTTCCCCAAAATTACCGTTACCAGGAAAAATAATTTTCTGCGCTTTTTTAATTTCCCCATTTTTTCTTGTAACTTTATTTTTGATTTTTAAATAATCTAAGGCATTTTTTACTGAACCAATATTACTTATACCTATGTCCACAATTACTATCATTTAATTTTTTTCCAGGAATAATTTAGTGCTACATATATTAAAAAGACTTTGTTGACCTAATTCTTTTAATCCTGATCTTTGAAATTTTTTTAAAAAAACTTTCCTATCAATCAAATGAAATATTGGACTACTTTTTTCAAAGAACCATTCTTTAAATTTTTTGTTATCGAATGAAAATACACTATCGAAAGATGCATTAAATCCTTTTTTTTCCCTATTAAGCCTAATTTTATCTTTTAGAATATTTTTAGAATTTTTTCTCAAAAGATATTTATTGAATGAATCTTTCATGAAATGTTTTGACTCTAAAGAAAAACAGAACTCAACTAAAGATCTATTTAAGAATGGAGATCTATTTTCAATTGAGTAAAACATTGAATTTAAATCATCTTCATGAAGTGCAAGCGGTAATGTTTGATAAAAAAATTCATTAGCCATTTTATTTTTGAGCACATTTTTAACAAAAAATTCTTCTCTTATATTTTTCTTGAATTTTTTTTTAAGCTCATTTTTACCAAAAAATGTGAAAAAACTTTTTATTTGTTTTTTATCAAGATTTTTAAATTCATTATTTCTCAACAAGGGGGCTATATATTTTTTCCAATTTTTTTTGAAAATATTTTTATCGTTTTTATTTTTTAACGATTGATAATAAAGTTGATAATGTTGATAGTAACCCGCAAACATTTCATCTGCGCCATTACCATTAATACTTATTTTAATACTATCACTAGCCATCGATTTATATATGTAAGATTGCAAAAAATAATTAATTGTTGAAATGGGCTTATCGTGATAGTGGATAAGTTTATCAAGATTTTCTAAATGATTGTCGTCAGGTTTGAGTATTATTTGACAGTTTTTAACTCCATAAGTTTTTGAGGCATAATTAATAAGCTCAGACTCATTATATCTCGGATCGTTATCTATAATCGAATAAGTAGTAATATTTCTTTTGTCTAGTTTTTTAGTAAAAAAACTTAATAGTAGATTTGAGTCAATTCCGCCGCTTAATGATAAACCAATTTTAAGGTTACTTTTACAAACCTCAGAAATACTATTATTTAAACTATAGAAAATATTATTATTAACGTTTTTTTCAGAAAGTGATTTCTCAAAAACTTTGGGGTGCCAATATTTTACAAATTTAAATTCTAAGTTTTTGTTTATTATTAAATTTGTTCCTGGATCAAGTTTAAATATATTTTTATAAAAACTTTCATTATCCCTCTCAATTGTTTTGTATCCATATGTTAAATAATTCAAAATTTTATCTTGATTAATTGAGTTATTAGATACTAACTTTCTTATAAAACTAGTTTGAGATCCAAAATGAAATTGTCCATTTTTTTTAAAGTAGTATAAAGGTTTTTCTCCAATTCGGTCTCTAGAAATAAATACAGCTTCTTTTGACTTGTCATATATTGCAAAAGCCCACATCCCTTCAAGATGATTAACACAATTAGTTCCGTAAATTTGATACAATCTCAAAATGATTTCAGTATCGGATTTTGTTTTAATTTTAATATTTTTTCTTATTAATTTTTTTCTTAATTCATCGTAATTGTAAATTTCGCCATTAAAGATAATTGTAATTTCATCAAACGTCATAGGCTGGTTTGATCTATCGACTCTATCAACAATTTTTAGTCTTGAAGAAAAAAAGTATAGTTTTTTTTTGTTAATTTTAAATTCATTGAACGATTGATTATCTGGCCCTCTATTTCTCATTAGATTTAAAAGTTGAGATACTTTTAAATTTGTTAATTTAGTATTTATTATAGATCCAGCTATACCACACATAATTTTTGTTTATTTTTTGAGATTAACTTTTTTAAGTTTGGTTTTGATTTAAGGATTTTAATACTATTTATTTTGCACTTTGCATATAAATTTTTTTTTTTATCAAAAAACAGGTTGCCAATTCCCACTTTTTTTGGACTATAATTAGAAATTTTAGACTGATATATCCTTACCTTTGCTTTTAAAAAATAAGCAAAAGCACCATTATATGGATAAGTGACAGCTCTGATGAAGTTGTATACATCTCTTGAATTAAGGTTCCAGTTAATTTTACTATCTTTATCACTCCTCTGAGCAAAATAAGAGTTTGATTTTTTTTGTTTTTTTAATTTTTTTCCTTTCTCCAAAATTTTTAAGGCTTTTAATGTTAACCTAGGAAACATCCTGAAAGATTTTTTTTGAACTTCAAAAATTGTATCTGATTTTATGTTCTTAAAGGCGTCTTTTGTAATAATTTCTCCTTCATCTATTTTTTCATTTATCTTAATTACTGATAAACCAATTTTTTTTTCATTATTAATTATTTGCCAACTCAAAGGACTCCCCCCTCTATATTTCGGAAGTTTTCCTCCATGAAGATTAATTATACCAAATTTGGGAATAGAAATTAATTTTTTTGGAAAAATGTAAGGAAAACCTGCAAGAATAAAAATGTCAAAATTTTCTTTTTTAATAAATTTTAAAAAATCTATAGATTTTAAATTTTTTATAATTTTATCTGCCTTACACTTGTTTAATACCTCGGGGTTTAAATTTTTTTTTGCTAATATTTTAGTAATTTGATATCCCTCCACTTTTAGCTTTCGAAATAAGTAGTACCCCCTTAAGTTGTTGTAAAATAAGGCTATCTTATTAATTTTTTTCATATAAATTGATTAAGATTTGGTAATAGAATTTAATTTAATTGACATTGTTCAAAATTTGAACGATATTATTTTAAATGTACTAAATTTGCAATAACAATATTATAGTTAAGTATGGAACCTCATAAAAAAGAAGTCAAAACTACAAATAGTAAAACTATTAAAAAACTATTATCTGCAAGCGTTATTAAAAAAAATAATAGAGTCGACACCGAGCAGATTTTACATGATGAATTATTTCCTAAATTTGGAGAAAGGTATACTGCTTACAGAAAAAAATATGAAAATTATCTAAATGATAAGTCCCACAAATATTTACCAAGCTACCCAATTTCTGTAATTTTAGAATTAGTTAATAGATGCAATTTAGAGTGTACAATGTGTTTTCAAGGATACCGTAATGATACGAAAAAATACACTTTAGAAATCAATGAATTAAAAAAACTCTTCAATGAATTTGAAGAAAACAAACTTGATGCGATTCTATTTAGTAACTCAGAACCTTTATTGTACAAAAAATTTCCAGAAGTTCTAGATCTGGCTAAAAAAGCTGGAATTATGGATCAATTCTTGTTCACTAATGGAACGCTATTAAATAAAAAAAACAGTGAGGTAATCTTAAACAGTTCCCTTACAAGATTATTTGTTTCATTAGACGCAGCAACAGAGTCAACATACGATAAAGTTAGAATACCTGTAAATAAAAAAATACTTAATACTAATAGGTTAGCTGATATTGATAGCAATATCAAAAATTTTGTTTCACTTAGAAAAGAATTAAATAAACAACTCCCTTTGACTAGAGTTTCTTTTGTAGCTTTAGAAAGCAATTATCATGAGGTAGATCAATTTATTGAAAAATGGATTGACATAGTTGATACAGTTGAAATTCAAAAAGAAAATTCAATAAATTTTTATGACGATCTTCATAAAAAAAAATATGACTCCTCTAAATTAGTCCTATCAGAATACAATTGTAACGAACCTTGGGGTCAAGTTGGAATACATGCTGATGGAACGGTAGGTCCCTGTTGTAATACAGTTGGAAGAAACCTACCAATTGGAAACGTATTAAAGCAACCATTAAAAGAAATTTGGCAAAATGAAAAAATGAAAGAAATTAGAGAAGGGTTTAAAAATAATAATCCGAATATAATTTGTAAATTATGCTTGGAAAATGAAAAAGTAAATATTTAAAAGAAAGATAACCTTCTAAGATGCTGGCAATTATTCAAGCTCGTTTTTCATCTAAAAGATTAAAAGGCAAAGTTTTAAAAAAAATAAAAAAAAAAGAATTATTAACTCATGTTATTGAGAGAGCATCAGGTTCAAAAAAAATCAAAAAAATTATCATAGCAACTTCTAACCGTAAAAGTGACGACCAAATTGTTAAATTTTGTATTAAAAAAAAGTTAACTTATTTTAGAGGTAATTTAGATGATGTTTGGAGTCGATTTATAAAAATACTCAAAATTAATAAAGAAAAAAGTTTCGTAAGAATATGCGCAGATAGTCCTTTTATGCATAATAAATTACTTGATAAAGGAATAAATATTTTTCAAAAAAATAATTATGATATAGTAACTAATGTATTCCCCAGGTCATACCCAAAAGGGCAGTCAATTGAAATTTTTAAATCATCAGTTCTAATAAAAAATTATTCAAAAAAAAGATCTAGTTATTTTAAGGAACATTTCCCTAAATATTTTTATAAAAATTATAAAAAATTTAAGATCAAAAATTTTAAAAATAATTCAGATTTTTCTTTCATGAACTTATCTGTTGATACTAAAAAGGATTTAATAATTGCAAACAAATTATATAAATGTTTTGAAGATAATAAAAAATTTCCTAAACTTGAATTCTTAATAAATAGATACAAAAATTTATCTTAATAAACTAATCAAAGTTTGGTTCAATTTTTCTAATGTATTATCTTTATTGTAAATTTCTAAATTATCATACGCTAACTTTGCTTTTAAAACTGAGCTTTTATAATTTTTTAAAGCTTTTATAACAACGTTTGTAAAATTTTTTTCATCCTCAGGTTTGTAAATATTTCCAAATTTTCCATTCCCTAAAAGTTCATTAACGCTACCTACTGATCTAGGCGCAACACAAGGTATTTTATAGCTTATCGCTTCTCCTAAAACATTAGGCGTTCCATCATATTTCGAAGTTAAACAAAATAAATCAATATTTTTATAAAATTTTTTAAATGGATCATTAACATGACCATGTATTTTAATATTTTTTTTATAATGACTAGTTTTTAACTTTAATAATCTTTCTTTTTCCGATCCATCTCCAACAATATGAAGATTTAAATTTAAATTTTTTATTTTAATTAACGAATTTAGAAAAAAAAAAGGATCTTTATTGTTTTCAAGTCTTCCAATAAAAAAGATATTGTAAATTTTTTTAATTTTTTTATTGTTAACTTCTCTCTTTTTTTCAAAAAAATTTCTTATTAATACAAGATTTTTAAATTGATATTTTTTTCGAATAAAATCAAAATTTTGTTTTGAATATACTATTACTTTATCGGCAAATTTTAAAAAGTTTAAATCAAATTTTCCCATGTAATTTCCAGCGTAATTAGAAAAAAAATAATTTTTAGAAACTTTTTTTGTCAAAATAGGATTTGGAATTCTCAACACAAGATTTAAATTTTGATTAAAAAACTTTACTACTAAGGGATAGAAATGTTTATCGAGTGAAAAAAAAATATTTTTTTTATTAAAATATTTAAACATTTTAAAAAAACAAAATAAATTATTAATTAATTTTATTTTATTAATGTAAGAATTTTTTATGTAATCAATTTTAATTTTATTAAGTAATTTTTTTGAAATTCTAAAATTTAAGTTTCCTGTTATTAAGACAACATCATATTTTTCTGAAAAAAATTTTAAATAAGTAATGAATGTTTTTTTTAGGCCATCATCCTCAATTTTAGGATAAAAAAAAACTAATTTGTTCACAAAATTCTCAATTTGATTCTTTAATTGGAAACTTAGCCGCTCCTTCAAAATTTAAATCTTTAAGATTTTTAACAAACTCAACATATTTTGTAGTTCCTTTTTCCAAATTAAATTTTGGCTTATAGTTTATTAATCTTTTGGCCTTCTCAATTGATAAAGTTCCTCTTTTAGGTCTAGTCTTGTCCCTTGGTACTATTTTAAACTTAACTTCTTTAAAATAACTTTTTAAAATTTTTGCGTAACTTAATATTGTTCTCCCGCTTCCTGTTGTAATATTAAATGTTTCATTTTTTCCTTTTTTATTAAATGCAGCTTTTATGGTTCCTTCAGCTAAATCTTCTACGTAAGTAAAATCCAGCTTTTCATCTTTACCATGGATTTCTAGCACCCCATTGTTTAAAGCCTTCAATAATAAAAACTGTGTAACCCTTTCATTCATGTCAGTTGGTCCGTAAGCTGCTGAGGGTCTAATAATAGTGTAGGGGATCTTAGAAAATCTTGAAAAACCTTTTACTATTTCTTCACCTGCAAGCTTCATAGTTCCATATATTTCCTTTGGTCTAGGTTCGTCGTATTCATGAGCTTGTTTTTTTAAAAAATCTCCATAAACCATGCTTGAGGACACATATACAAATCTACTTAGTGTATATTTTGATTTTTTTTGAATTAAATCTAAACAATCTAAAATATTAATTGTACTATCTATAGATCCTTTTCTAAATTCACTTACATTAGGATTTTCAATTTTTGCAACGGGGACAGCAGCCGCGTGAAAAACACATTTCGGTTTATACTTTTCTAAAATTGTGTACATGATTTTAAAATCTGCACAATCACCTCTATAAAAAATAATTTTGTTTTTAATATTCTTTTTTAATTTTTTATCTTTTATATTTGTAAATCTTAACTTTCTATAATCTACAAATGTCCATCTCAGGGGATTAATATAATTGGTATAATTATCAACAATAATGCATTTGCCAGTATCTTTTTTATTAATCAACATTTTTGTAATTATTGAACCTATGAAGCCTAATCCACCAGTAATAACGTAATTATTTTTTTTCATACCAATTTTTAATTAAATTAAAAATAAATTTTAACTCTTTGTTTTTTAAATTAGGATATATAGGAAGCGTTATAATACTTCTAGACAAAAATTCAGTGTTAACTAGTTTTCCTTTTGTATATTTTTTTAAATAGTCTTGTTTGTGTAGAGGAGGCACGAAATGCGCTGAAACTTCGACGCCTTTTCTTTTCATATAATTTAAAAAGTTACTTCTATGTTTTGGTTTTATTAAGCAAGTATACATTTGATAAGAGTGCGAAAGATGTTTGCTTATTTTTTGCAAGGTAAATACATCATTATATTTGCTGAAAAAATTATTATAACTCTTTGCTATTTCTCTTCTTTTTTTATTAAAAAACTTTAATTTCTTTAATTGTGAAATTCCTAGAGCTGCAAGGTGATTTGGCAGTCTATAATTATGCCCAGGTAACACAGCCTCTCTATGCCAGAAAACAGGTTTTTTTTTATGATCGATGCCATGTGCAATGATTTTTTTAATTTTGAAAAAATGCTCTTTATTGTTTGTAGTTAGCATTCCTCCTTCAGTAGTAGTAATATTTTTGGTGGGAAAAAAAGAAAAACAACCAGTACCAAATGATCCAGTATAATTATTTTTCCACTTAGCACCTAAAGTTTCTGCACTGTCTTCAATTAAAAAAATATTTTTCTTTTTTGCAAGTTTAACTATATCAGTCATCTCACACGGTAGCCCTGCATAATGAACTACTATCACTGCAACAGTGTTTTTAGTTATTTTTTTATTAATATGTTCTGCCGTAAGATTTCTTGAATTAATGTCCACATCTGCAAAAACTGGAGTGTTCCCTGTGTTGATTACAGCATTTGCAGTAGAAACCCATGTCCAGCTTGGTATAATAACCTCTCCTTTTTTTTTTAATATTTTAAGAGAGCATTCTAGAGCACTAGTACATGAATTCATTGCTATGGAGTACTTGCAGCCGATTAATTTTGAAAAATTTTTTTCGAAAATTAAATTATTCTTTCCATGAGTTAGCCAGCCGGTCTTTAAAGACTTAACTATTAAATTATAATCTGACTGGTCCACAAGAGATTTGAAAAGTGAAATTTTTCTCATAAAGTTCTTCTTTTTATAAATTTAACCTTGCCATCTACCTCTGTAGTTTTTAAAAATGTCTTTTTCTTTCTGCTGAACACCTAATCCTTTATTAATATTAAAATTATAAAACTTTTCTCTTAAAACATTAATTGCTGAAAGATCTTTCTCATTTAAAGAAAATTTATTATCTCTACCTTGTAAATTTCTATTTATAGTAAAATGTTTTTCAATTACTACCGCTTTATTTGCTAGAGCATATATTGCATCTTCGATACCATACATATGACCAGAGTATCCCACGTTATTGAATATTTTCTTGAGATAATGAAATTTTTTAAAATTACAGTCTTCAGGTTTTAACGGGTATGCGCTTACACAGTGCAATACAATCAATTTATTGTTTTTTTTATATTGAAATAATTTTTTTAGTTCATTTCTATTTAAACAACCAACAGAAAGTATTACTTTTTTAAAATTCTTTAACGCTTCTTTAATTAAATTTAAATTGTAAGCTTCCGGTGAAGGTATTTTTACAATTTCTTTTGAAACACTTGATAAAGTTTTTAAATCATCAATAGACCAAACTGATGCAAAACAATTAATTTTATTTTTTTTTGAAAAGTCATATAAAATTTTATATTTTTTTCTATCTAAATAGGACTTTTCATATAATTGTCTTCTTCCGTCTTTATCCCAAGGTCCTTTTTTTAAGTTTTTAGGGTTCCAGATTTGAAACTTTACAGCATCCGCCCCACTTCTTTTTGCTGAGAGGATCATTTTTTTTGCTAAAGTAAGATTTCCTAAAAAATTCCAACCTATTTCAGCCACAATATATGATTTGTCTTTATTAAGTTTTAATTTCATATGTTATCTTTTTTTAATAAAAAATTACCTATTGATAAAACATCAATTTTAGTGCTCATAAAAGTTTCTATAGCATCTCTAGGACTGTTAACAATCGGTTGTCCTTTGATATTAAAAGAAGTGTTAAGCAATACAGGAATATTTGTCAAACTTTTGAATTCTTGAAGCAATTTATAGAATTTTTCATTAGAGTTTTTATTCACAGTTTGCACTCGTGCAGACCCATCTACATGAACAACTGCAGGTATATCGTTTTTTTTTTCTTCCTTAACTTTTGAAGCAATTAGCATATGAAAGCTATTTTGATTTATTTCAAAAAATTCATTTTGATATTCACTTAAAACTGCTGGGGCGAAGGGCCTAAAATTTTCTCTAAATTTTACTTGATTGTTCAAATGATCTTTCATTTCTGCTGGATAAGGTTTACATAGAATTGATCGATTTCCTAACGCACGAGGACCAAACTCAGCGGCTCCTTGGAACCAACCAATTATTTTACCTCTATTTAATTGTTCAGCTGTTTCTTTAAAAATATTTTCACTCTTTGAATAATTTAAATTTAATTCTTTTAATTGAAATTCTATTTCATCATCTGTAAATCTCGATCCTAAGTATGAATTGTAATTAGTTTTCGAAGTAAATTGATTTTCATTTTCTTTATGATTTGCTAAATAACAGGCACCTATAGCACAGCCATCATCTGCGCTAGCAGGTTGAATGTATATTTCATCAAATATTCTTGATTGTTCAATCTTTCCATTCATTGAACAGTTTAAAGCTACTCCACCGGAAAGACATAATTTTGTGTAATTATATTTTTTTTTTGCAGCTTTTAGCTGTTTTATTACAAAGTTTTCAAGTTTTAATTGTAGTGCTGCTGCAATATTTTTATGATGTTTTGTTAAAGGATCAGAATACTTTCTTTTTTCTCCAAAAATTTTTTTAAATTTATTAGTTACCCATTTATTTCTCTCAGTATAGTAGTCGACAAACTTTAAATTGATTTCAAATTCATATTCGTTTTTTTCTACTAGTATATCGTCAAAAACTTCAATATAACTTTTATTTGTTTTTGGAATAGTCTCGTGCGGGTCTCCATATGGAGCAAGTCCCATTATTATTCCTTCATCACAATGATGCTTCCAACCTAAAAAATCTGTTATGGCTGAGTAAAAAAGCCCAAGTGAGTTTGGGTAAAGATTTTTTGCATGAAGAATATTTATTTTTCCAGAGTTTGCTTCTGCTATCATACCAGTCTCATTTTCAGCCATACCGTCTAGGCTAAGACAAAGAGCATTTTCAAAACCACTAGGATAATAAGCACTAGCTATATGACATAGGTGATGCCGGTAAAAATTAATTTTACCTTTATAGTTAAGTTTTTTCCTAACTATGTTTTCTGAATTAAAAAGTCTTAAAACTTTTTTAAAATCTTTGAACAAGAATTTTAGTCTATTTAAACTTTTGAAAGCTGGTTTGATATAAATTTCTTTTAAAAATGTTTTTATGTCATTTACGTAGGCAATTTCATCTACATCATTAATACTTATTTTGCCAATTCTCAAACAATCGTTAATTGCCTCTATCGGAAACTTTCTGCTATGTTTGTCCTTGGTAAATCTTTCTTGAGCACAAGCAGCTATTAATTTACCATCTATCATTAATGCCGCTGAAGTATCGTGCCCGCCATATTTTATTCCAAGTATCTTCATAATTTTAAAATATTCCTAAATCAACTGTATCAAACCTTGGTAAAGTTAATAATTGATTTATATTTTTTTTTGTAATGGCACCCGGGTCAGAAGAAAAACCATAATTTATTCCAAGTTTTTTAATAATTTTTAAAGTATCTTTATTAAATGATCCGTATGGGTAGCAAAAAGATAAATTTTTATTAGTAAAAAATTTTTTTTTAAAAAAATTAAGAGATTTTTTGATATCATTATTTTGGTTTGACTTACTTAAACTTCCAAGCCACAGATGCTCATAACCGTGAATACCAAAATTCATATTATTATTAAGCATCGTTTTTATTTGATTTTCTTTTAAATATAATTTTTCTGAGAAAGCTTTTTCATCAGACGTAACAAGTTTTTTAAAAAGCAAATCTATAATTTTCTTTCTTATTTTTTTCTTTAAATAAAATTGTAAAAGATTTTTTATTATCATCGTTTCCTTATCGTTTACATGATTTTCTAAATTTAATTTTTTAAAATCTATTTTATAAGGTGAAATTTTAAAAATTTTTTCTAGATAATAAAAAATAAAATTTATAATTTGACCATTGTTGTTTTGTTTCTCTAATATAAAATGAATTTTATGAGTATCTGAAACAATATTTTTTTCTATTGTTTCTACAGATGGAAAAAAAACTCCCGTTAATTTTTTTTTAATTAGATAAGGAAAAACATAATGATAATGGTCGGAAAAACCATCATCAAAGGTCATTAAGATCGAAGGTTTTTTAGGTATTTTTTTACTATTTAGAATGTCAATCAATTGATCAAGATTAATAATATTAAAATTTTTTTTAAAAAACTTTATTTGTTTTTTAAAATTTTTAAACTCTAAAGCTTTTAAATTAGGATAACGACTTTTTTTTACATTTCTAACGTAATGATACATAATTATATAGACCGCATTATTTTGAAAGTTTATCATTAATTATTTTACCTTTTTGGCCAAAACAAAAAGTGTGTCTGACAGTTCTTCTTTATCAATAATTTCTTGGAATTTAGAAAATTTTTTTGTCATTATTTCAATCGTTTTTGAATTTTGAAAATTCTTGTTACTTAATGCCAGAAAGTTCATTAACATGTAAAAGTCTAATCCATAAATCCATCTTGAGATAATTTTAAAACCATTTTTTTTACAAAACATATTTAAACTTTTAAATGTAAAAGCACTTCTTTGTGTTGCATTAAGATGTCTTATCGATTTTTCCGGGTATAATTTAATTATTTCATGACAAACTGAATTAAAATTAGGAAGATCTATCATTATAATTCCTCCTTTTCTCATTATATTTTTTAAGAATGCAAATTCTCTATTAGGATTTGCTACCATATCAAAATACCCAGTTGCTGAGGCAATATCGATTTTTATTTTTTCTTCCTCTGCCATCTTGCAAAAACCCATCATATCTTTTTTAAATACTTTTAGTTTCTTTTTATTTGCTAAAAAAACATCTCTCTCATTTAAATCAAATCCATAGGTATTGAACCCAGCCTTTTTTACTTCAGAAAGAAATTCACCATTTCCACATCCTAAATCTAGCCAATTTTTACCTTTCACTTTAGAAAGATGTTTTTTTACGTAGTTTACTTTTGGTTTACTCAAATTTTTAGGTCTGTATTTTTGTTGTATGTTATGTGAGTGAACATTAATTATATCTCCCTTTTTTTTCCAAAAATTACTTAAAAATTTTTCATCATACTTAAACTTATTATAAACATGTGTGCATTTAAGACATTGAAAAAAAGGGATTTTAAAAACTTTTGCAACAATTTTTCTTTTTTTGCTATTACAAATTAAACACGAACTTACAATTTTTTTATTTGATTTTAAAAATTCTTTAGCAATAATTTTTGAAATATTATTTTGATTTTTGAAGTCATTGAATTTAACTCCTTTTAATAATCTTATGTCACATTCTTTTCCAATTTTTTTTTTATATTTCATCATTAACACTTTCTTTTAAATTCTGTTGTAAATATCTAACTAAATTAAAATCTACATTATATATTGAATTAATGTCATTAATTTGGCTTAAGTAGTCTTCGTAACTAAGTTTGTTGATTAGTTCAATTCTTTTTTCAAATAAATCGTAACTTTTTGACTTGAGCAAACAAATTCCATCTGAAGCAAATTCTATATTTGGAATATTAGCAAAATCTAAACATAAAACTTTTTTGTTAAATGCAAAGGCTTCTCTTAGCATTGTAGACGAATAACCTATAATTATTTTACTTTGATATAAATTTTTGTAATTACCAAAATTCTTTCTATTATTAAAACTTATATTAAAATTTTTACTCCTTATATAATTTTTATAAAAGAGTTCTTCAGCATGTTTTAAATTACTATTAGCCTGCGTCTTACCTGATAAGACAATTTTTTTATTAAATTTTTCAGAATACCTTAAAGCATACTCAGCAACCTTATAAATATTTTCTACAATTAAATTATAATCTGTATTTAATAATTCTTTCTCATTAGTAAAATAGTATGGATCACAAATAACACATAAATCATAATAGTCATTTTTTAAATCAGCGTATTCATCAAAGTATTTTTTGGCCAACGATGCTTTTAATGAACCGGCAGATTTTAAATTTACAATGGTTTCATCTTTATTTTTTAATATTTTTTTCTCATAATCTCCAATTATGTAATAATAATGCACGAACCTATTTTTATAAGTTATTGGCAGATCTACCATTCTATTACCGTTTTGAACTGCAATTGACTTGATTTTATCTTTTTTAAAGTAATTTGAAATAATATAAAAATCCGTTGAATTATCTATCATCGTTAAAATATTTTTGGGATTAACTAGTTTAGTAATAATTATTAGATAATTTAATCTTAAAGATCTTTTAAAAATATTTCTTAGACAAAAAATTATTATTTCAGTATTCAAATAAATTTCATCAATGTCTTCGAGTCTATTTTTTAATAAAAAAAAATCTTTTTTTGAAAATAATAATTCCAAATATTCTGATTGTTCTTTGTCAAAAATTAGGTATTTCTTTTTCTCTGGAGTTTTAAATTTTATATCAGTTTTTAAAATGATCTTTAGATAAAAAGAGATTTTCCTTTTTATTTTTGTAAAATAGAAAATGTAAATTTTATTAAGCAAAAAAATTTTAGGTATAGCTGGATATTTTAAATTAATAAAATATTCACTCAAATAATCAGGAATTGTAATTAAGGTATTTCTTTTAGGGTCTATAAACTGATTATGTTTCATAAATATATTATTGACATTGTTCAAAAAATGAACAATATATTACTATGAGCAATTTTAATCAACAAGAATTTAATTTATTGAGAAAAATTTCTAAAAAGCCTACAGCAAATCAAAGAGAATTAGCTGTAGAAATGAATGTAAGTCTGGGAAAAGTAAACTATGTTTTAAAGGAATTAAAGAAAAAAGGCTTAATAAAGATAAACAACTTCAAAAACAACCCTGATAAATCTCGATACTTGTATCTTCTCACACCTAAGGGTGTTGCAGAAAAAACGAAAATAACTATTAAATTCATGCAGAGAAAGATGGAAGAGTACGAGGAGCTAAAAAAAGAACTTGAAAAAAAATAGTATTATTCAAGCAGCCCTTGTAAAGTTTCAAGATAATGTAAGATGATATTTTTTAAATGAATAATCTACAAAAATTATTGTTTATATTAAGTAAAAAACAAAAAAAAAATTTATTTCTGTTATCAATATTACTTTTAGTAGTATCTTTATTTGAAGTTATTTTTTTACATTCAATTTTTTTACTAGTAAGCTCAATTACCAGCGATAATAATAGTCATCTTAGCTTTGTTAATAATTTTTTAGTTTTTAAAAATTATTCCCTTGAAATAAATTTAATATTAATATTTGTAACATTGTTTTTATTAAAAACAATAATAAGCATACTTGCTATAAAATATGAGGCTACATTTATTTATAGGACAAGAGAAAATCTTACAGCAGATTTTTTTGAAAAATATGTCAGTTTACCAAAATTATTTCAAATTAAATTATCAGTAACAAATCTTGTAAAAAAAATTGTTATACAAGTAGAGAACCTAATGTCAGCTATGAAGGCTATTTCCTCTTTATTTTTGGAAATTACAATTCTTTTACTAATCACTGTCTATCTCCTTAATGTGAATTTTTTTGCAACAGTTTATATCTTTTCAATTTTTTTTATCAGCTCATTAATTTTACTAAAACTGAATAAAAAAAAGATTATAAATGCAGGCAAAGAGCAAATTATACATTATGACAAAATAATCCAAACTGTAAGTGAAATTTTCTCAGGGTTGAAATTTTTCAAAAATAAAAAATTTAACGAAAGTTATAAAAAAAAATTTTTATTTTATAATAAAAGTCTCAGTGATATAGGTATTTTGGTCACTTTTAAAAATGGATCTATTCGTCCTTTATTTGAATTAGTTATCTTATTAATTTTAATTTCAATACTAGTTTATATTTTAAGATCAAATTTTACGATAAACGATTTTATCCCCCAATTAACTGTTTTTTTAGCTGCGAGCTATAGGTTGATGCCATCTTATGTAAGAATAATAACGTCATTACAAATTTACAAATATAACATTCAGCCAGTGAATGAATATTACTCAGATATTAAAACAATATTTGAAAAAAATATTTCAACAGTTAATCAAAAAAAAATTCAATTTAAAAGATGTATTGAATTAAAAAATTTATCTTTCACTTATGATCTTAAAAGAACTAATCAATCTCATTTTGTGCTCAATAAAATAAATCTTTCAATAAAAAAAAATTCTAAAAACTGTATTGTAGGTGAAAGTGGATCAGGGAAAAGTACGTTAATAGAAATTTTAACAGGACTTTTAGAACCAAGCGAAGGCAAAATATTAGTTGATGATAAAGTTTTAAATTTGAATAATTCTAATTGGCAAAATAGAATCGGGTTTGTTTCTCAAAATATATATATTACAAATAGCACCTTAAGAGAGAATATTGCTTTTGGTTATGATGAAAATGAAATAGACGAAAAGAAAATAATAAACTGTCTAGAATTATGTAATCTTACAGAATTTGCTAATAATTTAAAAAATGGTCTGAATACTAAATTAAGTGACTTAGGGACAAATATATCAGGTGGACAAAAACAAAGGCTAGGGATTGCTAGAGCTTTATATGACAATCCAGAAATTTTAATTCTAGATGAACCCACAAATAATTTGGATGAGAATAATGAGCAAATAATTATTAATAATCTTCTTAATTTAAAGAATATTACTTTAATAATAACCACTCATAAAAATGAATTAAAAAAAAGATTTAACAGCGTTTTTGAAGTCAAAAACAATAAAGTTTTAGAATTAAAACAGGAATATTAATGTCAAAAAAAGAACTTTATAATCTAATTCCCCAAATGAAAGATTATGATCAACTAGGTATTAACTGGTTACCATACATTATGTTTACGCAATCAAATAATTTTCGCTCTGAAAGTGTTAATACAGACAACCGTGGTTTTAGATTTAATGATAAATCATTAATGGATAAAAATGTTTTGAACGAAGATATCAAAAATGTCACAAAAAATATCCTTTGCGGAGGATCTTTTGGTTTTGGAACCGGTGCTACAAGTGATGACAAAACAATCTCAGCTCAAATGTCAAAAAATGGTTCTTTTACATTAAATTTAAGCGGTAGTGCATTTACTGGGTTCCAAGAAATTATTACGTTAATTTCAAATCTAAATTCATTACAATCAGTAAAAAAAATAATAATTTTTACTGGTGTGAGTGATCTATATCTAAATAAAAATTTCGGCAATATTTACCCAGACTCAATGTTTTTTTCTTCTTTTTTTTCAGACGCTATGGATAAAAAAATCTTGTCAACTCAGAAAAGACTTTTTCAATCTGTAATAAACTTTTTCAATCCTAACTCTATTAATTCTGAGATGATTAAAAAACTTAATAAGAAAAATATTTTCAAGTTTATCTTTTCAAAAAAATTTAGAAGTGATCTTAAAGATAAAAATTCTTTTACCACTTCATTTTTTGAAAATAAGATAAAAAGAAACTTTTCAATTTACAAAATGATCTCAAAATATTTAGGTGCAGAAATAGAAATTTATCTATCTCCTTACTTATTTTGGAGCAAAGATTTACACACTGAAGAAAAAAAATTAATTGAAATTACTAAAAAATATTACAGTAAAGAGATTAAAAAAATTTACTCTTTGCTTAATAAGGAGAGTTATAAATTTTTAAAGCAGATTCTGTCAAAATATTCACAAATTAATGGATTTAATTTTGTAGATACCAATAAATATTTTAAAGATAATTACTCATCAAATAATTGGTTATTTGTTGACTCTGTACACTGTACTGATTTAGGTTATAAAGAAGTTTCAAAATTGATTTTAAAAAAATGAAAACATCAATAATAATTATACTAACTTTAATAATTTTTGTTTTTATATTTTTTTTTAAAAGGTATAGAAAAAAAAAAAAGGAGCGAGAAGATATATATCCGTTGTGGTAATTTTTAGCGAAGGTAAATAAAATATTATGAATATGTTTAAAGATAAATCTATATTAGTAACAGGTGGAACAGGATCTTTTGGTCAAAGTTTTGTAAACTTTATTCTAAAAAAAACCAGAGCTAAGAAAATAATTATTTTTTCTAGAGACGAACTCAAACAATATGAAATGCAGAACAAGCTTTTTTCAGAGGGACATGATCAAGATAGATTACGTTTTTGGTTAGGCGATGTGAGAGATAAATCCAGACTTAACCTAGCATTTTATGACATCGATTTCGTAGTACATGCTGCAGCACTAAAACAAATACCTGCTGCAGAATATAATCCTCAAGAATGTATAAACACAAATGTTAATGGTGCAAACAATGTTATTTTTGCTGCTTTAGAACAAGGAGTGAAAAAAGTTATCGCTTTGTCAACTGATAAAGCCAGTAATCCTGTAAACTTATATGGAGCAACAAAGTTGGCTTCAGATAAACTTTTTGTTTCCGCAAATAATTTAGGAGGCAAAAGAGATACCACTTTCTCACTTGTTAGATATGGTAACGTGCTTAATTCAAGGGGATCAGTGATACCTTTTTTTAAAAATCTTATTTCTCAAAATAAAGAAAGTTTGCCCTTAACACATGAAAAAATGACAAGATTTTTTATAAAAGTTGAAGATGGAGTAAAATTTGTTGTAGACTCATTTTACAGAATGAAAGGTGGAGAAATTTTTGTTCCTAAACTACCAACTATCTACATTAAAGATTTGATTAAATCTTTAGGCAAAAAACCAAAAATAGTCGGCGTAAGACCAGGAGAAAAATTACACGAAGCGCTTTGTTCAAGAGAAGAGTCTCATTTGACTTTAGAATTTAAAAATCATTATGTAATTAAACCATCCGCTTGGGGAGAAAATAACAAAAATTACAACACAGATAATAAAGGTGAAAAAGGAAAAAATGTTAAAGATCTATTCGAATATACATCGCTATCTAATCCTAATGTGTTAACTGTGCCAAAAATAAAAGAATTACTTAAAGAAATAAATTGAAAATGATTGCTGGAAAGACTTTATCTCTTTCTAATAGATACCAAGATTTTTCAAAATATAAAAATGTTGTCTTAGTTGACAATAATTTTTATTTAAAGAAAACAAATAAATCGCAAAAAATTAAAGTCGTTAAAAATAAAGCAAAAAATAGAAAACATATTGAAAGAGTTTATTCATATTGTGAAAAAATTTATAAAGAACTATTGAAAGATTTATCTATTCAATTAAACAAAATACATAGTTTAAATAACGATCAAAGATATTGGGAAATTATACTTGGCAATTGGTTAATTGATTTTATTTTAGTTTGTCATAAAAATTTTTCTAACATTCAAAAAGCTTTAAAAGATAAAACTTATTCTAGATGTATTACTTTAAAAACTAAACAAAATACACTTTATACCCTTAATACAATTGAGGCAGCTAATGCAACAAATAATAACGATTGGAATTTTTCCTTAAATAGCAAAATTGTTGAATTTTTAGCACCAAAAATAAATTTTAAACATAAATCAAAAAATTTCAAAAATTATAAAATGAAATTTAATAATTTTGAAAAAAATAATTTAGATAAACTTAAAAAATTTAATTTTATGAATAATTTTATTAAGAATAAAGAAATATTCATTTACAAAACATCATTGCCTTTTGTGGTAGAAAAAAAGCTTGAAATAAAATTAGGCCAACTGCCATCATTTTGGAAAACAATGGAACCAAAATATGATAAATTTTCATATAAACTTAGAAAAAAAATTAACTTGAATAATTTTAATAAAGATAAACTTAATAAATTTCTAAGAAAAGAAATTCCAAATGCTTTACCAATTTTTTCTATTGAAACATTTAAAAAAAATTTACATTTTATAAAAAAATTAAATTATCCTGATAATCCTAAAAAAATTTTTACTTGTGTCGCTTATCAAGGAGATGAGTTGTTTAAGATTTATTTAGCAGAAAAAATTAAGAATAAGACAAAATATTTTTGTGGACAACACGGAAATAATTATTTCACAGCTTATCAATCAAGAATATCATTGGATGTTAAAACTTCAGATAAGTTTTTATCATGGGGATATAAAAATTCTAAAAAAGGAATCATACCTGTTTCAAATATTAAATGTATTGGACAAATAAACAAAAAAACATTGTTTGATCCAAAAGGAAAATTATTAATTTTATTTGACGATGTAGGACTAAACAGATCTCCAATTGAAAGAAATGATTTAGACTATAAAAAATTAGTCTCAACATTCTCTATAGTTAATGATTTAAATCCTAAATTAAAAAAAAACTCTATTTTAAGAATACGTAAATCACATCTTAATGAATTTAATGGTTTTTATTTCAAAAAATTTTTTAAGAATATTCCATATAAATTGGATATTCATAAATCAAATATTCGTGATTTACAGTCCATTTCAAGACTTAACTATTTTAATTATTACTCCACTGGGATTCTTGAAAATTTTGTTTTGAATATACCAACGGTATGTTTTTTAGATAAAGATCTTGAATTTCATAATACCTTTCTCCAAAAAAAACTTAAATATTTAGAGGAAGCAAAAATAGTTTTTTATGATAAAAAAAAAATTATAAAACATGTAACCAACATTTGGAATGATGTAAATTTTTGGTGGAAATCAAAAAAAACTCAAAATTTGATAAAAAAATTTAACGCTAATTTTAATTTATCAAATAATAATATAGATAACTTAGTAAGGATATTAAAAAATGATTAAAAAAACATCTCAGGAAAATTTTTGGAAAGATAAATTTGGAGATAAATATACTCTCAGGAATTCAAGATATACTAAAAGAGTTAATATAATTGGGAATGATTTTAAAAAAAATAATTTAAAAATAAATTCAGCTTTTGAAATAGGTTGTAATATTGGATTAAATTTATTAGCTCTAAAAAAACTTTATCCCAACCTTGATATTTTTGGTTTAGAAATAAATTCTAAGGCATATAACTTTGCTAAAAATAAATTTACGTGTTTTAATGAGTCAATCTATACATTTAAGACAAATAAGAAATTTGACGTCGTTATTTCAGCTGGCGTTTTAATTCATCAAAATCCTAAAATGTTAAAATATTTTTACAGACAAATGTACAATCTTTCCAAAAAATATATTTATATTAACGAATATTTTAACCCTACTCCTGTCGAGATACCTTATAGAGGATATAAGGGAAAACTTTTCAAAAGAGATTTTGCAAAAGAACTTTGGAATTTCTTTCCCAGACTAAAACTCTTAGATTATGGATTTCATTGGTCTGCAGACCCTAAAAAGAAAAATAATTGTGATAACTCAAACTGGTTTTTATTTAAAAAATAGATTTAACAAATTCTAATGAGCTTTAACATAAGTTTTAAACCACAAAGTAGCTTTGAATTGATAAGGTGTGGAAGAGATTTTGACGGTGGTTATTTACTGACGAAAAAAACTATAAAAGAAACAGACACATTAGTTTCATTTGGAATCTTAGATGATTGCTCTTTTGAGGATGAATTTTTGAAAATTAATCCTATAAAAGCTTTATGTTTTGATCATACAGTAAATAATTCTTATTGGAAAAAAAGATTTTTTAATGATTTAGGTGCATCAATATATAATTTAAATTTTAAGTTTTTTAAAAATACTTTAACTAGATATTTTCAATTTAAAAAATTTTTTAAGTCACCAACAAATTTTCTTAAAATTGAAACTATAAAAAAAGGAAGCTTACGTTCAATAATTACTGAAAATAATCTAAAAAAAAATATTTTTCTAAAAATTGATATAGAGGGATCAGAATATAGAATCTTAGATGATATTTTGACTTATCAAGATAAACTGAGTGGTGCTGCAATTGAATTTCACGATGTTGATATAAACAAAAAAACAATATCAAAATTTATTGAAAACTTTGATTTAATACTAACACATATTCACCCAAATAATTTTGGAGGAGAAGATGAATTTGGAGACCCTTTAGTAATTGAGCTCACATTTGAAAAAAATCCTGAAATAAATAACAAAAAATTTTTATTACCAAACGAATTTGATCAACCAAACAATCCCAACAATAAAGATATAACTCTTAAATTTGAGTAATAAAATGAATAGTCCAAAAACAATCGCTGTTATGATGGAGAATCTCGAATATGGAGGAGCCACAACACATTTAAAAACTTTAATTAAGAATAAAGTATTTTCCAATACGAACTTTATTTTAATAACCAACAAATCTAACAAGGCAATAGGAAACTCTTTTAAAATTAAGAATAAAAATATTAAAATTATTTTTTATAAGTCTTTTAATATATTTGATATGAACTCTAAAATATTAAAGATTTTATTTTTAGTTTTTAAACCTTTGTTTTTTTTACTATCAATTCTACAAATGTATAAACTTTTCAAAAAGATTAAATTTGATTTATTGATAGCTAATTGTGGAGGATACGGAGACTTTAGATCCGAGATGGCTTGTTTAATTGCTAATAAAATTCTTAAAAATCAAAAAATATATCTTTTGATTCACCATTGTTATACAAAACCTCTATTTTGGAGTTTTTTAATTAATATTTTTAACTATTTTATCTCTCATTGCATATCGGGGGTTATATTTGTGTCTAAAGCTACAAAGTTAACTATTAAAAAAAATACTGCATTACTTAATAATAAAATGTTGAACAATACAGTGATACATAATGGTGTTGAAATTAAAAAATTTTCAAAACAAATAATTCCAAGCCTAAAAACGAATTCAAAAGTAATTAAAATAGGAATGCTTTCAAGAATTGAAAAATATAAAGGGCAATTAGATTTAATAGAAGGATTTAATAAATTATCAAAAAATTACAAATCAAAATGTATAGTTTTTTTAGTTGGAAGTGGGAAAATAAGAGATATGAAATTAATAACACAAAAAATTAAAAGTCTGAAACTAATGAATAAAATAAAACTTTTAAATTATGTTAATGAGGATAGTTATAAAATAATTAATAACTTTGATTTATTAATTTCAGCCACTAGAGATTTTGAAGCATTTGGTTACTCAATTGCGGAAGCTCTTTTTGTAAAGACACCAGTTATGTGTACTAATGTAGGAGGTGTTAAGGAGTTCGTGAATAATAAAAATGCTATAATAATTCAACCTAAAAATATTCATTCTATAAAAAAATCATTGATATATTTTATTTCTAATAAAAAAAAAATTAAAAAAAAAATATCTAATGGACATAAAATGATTAAAGAAAAATTTAATTCTGACATTATGTGCAAAAAGTTTTTCAAATATTTTTCTTATGCCTAAATTATCTCAAAAACACAGAAAAATGCTTATAATTGGAGGATCAGGTTTTATTGGTTACCACTTAGCAAAATTAGCCTTAAAAAAAGGTTGGAATATAGACAGTATTTCTAGAAAATTTCCAAAAAAAAATAGAAAATTATCAAAAGTTAAATATTTAATTTGTGACATTACAAAATTAAAAAATATTAAAAAAAATATTAAAAAAAATTATAATTTTGTTGTTAATTTAGGTGGAGATGTTGATCATAAAAATAAAAGCAAGACATATCAAAGTCATTATATTGGCTGTAAAAATATTTCAAATTTTTTTTTAAATGCAAAAATTACTACTTTTGTTCAAATTGGCTCAAGTAGTGAATACGCAAAATCAAAATCACCACATAAAGAGAGTTTTAAATGCAACCCTAAGTCTTATTATGGAAAGTCAAAAAATTTAGCTAGTAATTATTTAATAAACCTTAAAAAAAATAAAAATTTTCCAGCAATAATATTACGATTATATCAAACTTTTGGATCAGAACAGGATCTAAATAGGTTAATACCATTTGTTATAAACTCATGTATAGCAAAAAAAAAATTTCCATGTTCTGACGGAAATCAGTACAGAGATTTTTTAATAGTAGATCAAGTGGTTGAAGCAATCTTAAAATGTTATAAAAATACAAAAGCATATGGGCAAATTATAAATATTGGATCAGGCAAAGCACGTAAAGTAAAAGATGTTATTGAAACAATTAAAAGTAAAATTAAAAAAGGAGAACCGCAATACGGAATGATAAAATTAAGATCAGAGGAAAGTTTAAAAGCTTACCCAAATATACAAAAAGCTAAGAAATTACTTAACTGGGAACCACGTGGGGATTTCAAAAAAAACCTTCATAAAATAATTACATTTTATAAAAAAAAATGAAGCCAAGAAAAAAAATTTTAAAAGTTGTAATTTTAGCAGGCGGGATGGGAACTAGAATTTCTGAGTATACAAAAACCATTCCTAAACCAATGATAAAAATTGGTAAATTTCCGATACTTGTTCATATCATTAGACATTTTAATAGATTTGGTTGCAAAGATTTTTTGATAGCAGCGGGATATAAGGGAAAAGTAATTAAAGATTATTTTAATAAAAAGAAAAATTTTTTTAAAAATTTGAACGTAAAAGTAATAGATACTGGTCAAAAAACAATGACTGGAGGAAGAATTAAGCGACTAAAAAAATATTTAAAAGATGATGATTTTTTTCTAACTTATGGAGATGGTTTATCTGACGTAAATATAAACAAACTTTATAATTTTTATAAAAAAAGTAAAAAAAAGGTCGTATTAACAGCTGTTAGACCACCAGCAAGGTTTGGCCACATAAAATTAAAAGACAGTAAAGTTGTTCAATTCAAAGAAAAATCAAAACTTGATGAA
>Ga0222718_10000600_pt1 | contig 36883 bp, 55 predicted proteins | sample C33_27DmetaG_FD_165045 | JGI IMG/M metagenome (GOLD analysis project Ga0222718, IMG submission 165045) | Estuarine water microbial communities from San Francisco Bay, California, United States - C33_27D | ecosystem: Environmental > Aquatic > Marine > Unclassified | place: USA: California...
GTTAATTGAGTTTGTGAAACAGTAGAAAGATATTCATTAGAATTTCTTGTAGCACCAACTAAATTTGTAATACCTGTAGCATCTTGGAATACATCAACTGATTGTGAGTTGGTATTGTAAGCTGATTTGTTTTGGTCAGATGCTTGTCTTAAAGCAAGTGTAGAAATATCATTAACAATTTTATTATCGTCAAAAGATGTTGCGTGTTGAGATACACTAGAGTTTGAAATTCTAGCATCAGCAAAAGTACCTGTAGTTATTTTACTTGTATCTAGGTTAGGTATCTTATCAGTTGTTAAAGATGGTATCTCATTAACATCTAGTGTGATTTTAGTATTATCTATCTGACCACTAGAACCAATAAGACTAGATATATCTCTAGCTTTTGTCATGTGATTATTCCTCTACTGGTGGTGTATAACCAGTTAATGCAGTTGCTTCAGCTTGTGTTAATCCCAAGTCTAATAGCTTTTGATTGCCATTAGCTTTGTTAGTTGCATCAGCTTGTTTAGCTGTTTCTAACTCTTGTTTTTTAGTTTCCCAATTAGCTTCTTCAGTTTGTCTTTCTGCTATTTCTTCAGCAGTCATATCAACTAAAACTCCATTAGGATTTTCTGGTGTAATTAATAATTTTTTCATATTTTATTTCTCCTTATTTTCTTCCATAAAGTGTCATTTTTCCATTAGCTATATCACCAGAACTAAAGTACATAATAAAACCTCTCATAACTTGAGTGTCATCAATTACTGAAGCAGTATCTTGTCTAAAAAGATTATCTAGTGGATTTCTAAAATGTACATATTGTCCTTCTGCTAATGTTTTTCCAGAAAGCTCTGGATTATAGAAACTTAGTGAACCATTAATACCATTGTTTAAAGTATTGTTAGAAATAGTACCACCAATTCCAGCCACTTGATATTCGCTATCTCCAGTTGCACCACCAAACTGACCATTGTTTGTAGTACCTCCACTACTTGTTTCAGTACCATCATTAACCCAACGATAACTAGCACTAACTGTACTACCACTAGAATTTAAATATCTTATTCTTAAAACAACAGCATTCGTAGCAGGTATCATTGCTCTAAAAGTTAAAAAATAACTGTCATACCCATCACTAGATGAAAAGACATTATCAAAAGTTGCAATAGCTGTATTAGTAGTAATATTTACTTCAGCAATTTTAACAAAATCACTTGATACTGTTCCCCAACTAGGATTTGCACCTGTACCACCAGATTGCAAAACTTGACCAGAAGTTCCTGCACCAAGTCTAGCAAGACCAGACGCATTTCTATAAACAATATCGCCTTGTGTAGTTAATGTTGTTGTTAAATCTGTTCCATCAGTACCATTAGTACCTGCTTGTGACATCAATTCCCAGTAAGTAGCATTAGGTGGAGTGTTACCAGTTGATGCTAAAATACATACATAAGTAGAACCACCACTCTCTACTACATCATCTACAACATAAGCTGTAGCTCCAGAGTATGCACCCTTCCAATTAAATTTTATAGATCCTAAATTTACAGTTGCCATATTGTTCTCCTTTTAAATTAATTTAACTTCTATTTCAATTAAATAGTTGCTATTAAATTTCCTCCACTATCAATACTAAAAGTAAAGCCAGAAGCTGAAAATAATACATCATCAAATGCAGCATAAGTTGCAGCATCAATATTATCTGCTCCTTCATTTGTTGTAGTAACAATCAAATTACCAGAGCTATCTTTATTAAATCCATAAACTTCTGCAGAGCTAGCATTTCCTGGCTGAAACGCAGAGGCAGAGGCATTATAAACTAAAACCTGGCCATCTGTTACACCAGAAGTTGATACATCATTAGCATCATTTATTGAGAAATTAGCAAGCTCAAATGTACCATAAGCAATTATTTCTAAAATATCATTAAGAGCAGCTCCAGAATTTAGCACTATACTTGTGCCACTTGTAGCCACATAATCATTAGATGCACCAGAAACTAATTTTACCCCATTAAGATAAACATCAATAAATCCTGCATCATAAGCCAAGCTGTTTGAATTATCATCCAGGCCACTAAATGTTGTTTGAGCTGCTGTAGCTGTGTACTTAAATCTAGCAGCAGTACCATTGACAGCAGAAGCTGCAGTGATCCAACCCCCAGAGGAGTACACTTTCATAACTGAATTTGCTGTATCATACCAAAGATCTCCAATATCCAAACTTGTTGTAGGAGCTGAAGCTGAAATTCTATAAACATTTGCAAAGTTTTGTACTTGGGCCAAATTAGTTGCTACTGTTCCAATAGTATCTGATCCTGCTAAATCAGTTGCTACTGTTCCAATATTGTTAGATCCAGAAAGATCTGTAGCAACAGTATTGATATTTGTAGAATTTGAATTTACTGCATTAATATTTGCAGAATTATTATTTACAGCAGTTACTGCAGCATCAATATTTGCCACAGCAGTAACATCTCCAACAATGCCTGCTACAATAGAAATATCGGCTGCGTTATTTGCTAGAGTAGTTAATCCAGTTGTTCCTGCAAGTGTTGCAATATCTGCAGAGATGGCAGCTAAAGTTGAAATATTATTTGTTGGAGAAATTTCTCCTGCAACTGTTCCTATGTTTGCAATATTAGTTGCATTACCTACTGTTTGTACATCTGTAATATTATTTGATACTGTATCAATTTCAGATACAGCCTCATTCAAATCATCTGCGACAGTTTCTACTTCTGATATAGCTTCGTTCAAATCATTAGCTACTGTGATTACATCATTAATGTTGTTTGCAACTGTATTAACTGAAGCTATGTTTGTTGAAACAACCCCTATATCGGCAGCATCTGCAGCCACACTCGTTACATCAGCACTGATACCTGCTACAGTTGATATATCAGCAGCTATTGCAGCTAGAGTTTCTAGGCCTGCAACAGTTGGCCCAATTTCTAAAGCTGAACCTGCAGCATTAAATTTAACAACTCTATCAGCATTGTTAGCTTCAGTGTTATCATAAGGAAATTCTATTGGTCTTGTTGCATCTGTTTCAATAGGTAATGTTATAGCTCTTGAGATCTTTTCATCTAATTGTTGCAATAGAGCTGTTTGTGCATTGAATTCTGTTTCCAGGGCATCTGCTGTTAAAGGGCCACCAGAAGTAAATCTTGTTGATCTTGATATATCTTTATTACCAATAATAGTAACTAAAGCTCCAGAGGCAGGTGCGTTGCCTGCAGTAAATGTAATAGATCCAGTACCATTAGCATTTGTTGAAACTGTATAATGAGTTGATAAAGTTTTTAAAGTATCATCAACATATACTGATAAATCAGCATCTGCATAAATTACAAACGTAAAATTGTAAGGGCCTAAAGATCCAGAAGAAGTATATTGATTTCGTCTTTCCCCTGTTAATACTGGATTTACTGCCATATTATTCTGCTCCTATAACCTCTCTTAATGGTTTGACATTTCTGTCATTTATATTTTTAGTTAGCTCAAGTGCTTTATACTTTAGATCTGGATATTTTAAAAGTAACAATTTATCTGGGCCATCTAAACCAATTCTTAAATTTTCGCTAGTTTCAAAACTGTTTTTAAATTGTTCTGGTTTTCCATGTCTATGAAAATTAATTATATTTTCAATCATTTTTTCTCTTGAAGTAGTAGCCATATCATCATCTGTTCCATAAATATAATAAGCATCAGAAGTCATTAATTTTTTAAGATTATCTTTTAATGTTACTCCTGGTACTACAACCTGCTCATAATATTCTGGAGATACATAGTTAGCTGCTTCATTCACAACATCTTGTGGTAATATAGAAAAATCTCCATTAATTAATTTTTTGTAATCATTGTATTGTTCTCTACTTAATGGAATTCTTTGTCCTCTAATTGATAAATATGCAGGATGATTGCTTGGGCCAAAACTTAATCTTTCAAACTCTCCTGCAATACCAACAACATTTAAAGTATTTTCAAATAATGATTTTCCATCCTCTGTTCTAAAGTTTGCTATTTCATCAAATTTTTTATTTCTGTGTAATAAAGGTATTGTTTTTTTTAAATCTTCTTCTGTAAATAAACCTGTATTAATTAGATCTTGTTGTTGCCATGGCATATCTCTGTATTTTACTGGAGAATATAAAATACCATTAGGGCCAACTCTTGGATCTTCTATTCCTGTTCTTCCCCACCAATCAATCGCTTCTTCTAACTCTCCTCTATCCCTTCTTTTTTTAACTTCATTAGAAACTTCTGTATTAAAATTATCAATAACATCATCCATAAGACCTGTTGGCTTTTCAACCATCTCATAAGTACCATCTCCATTGTCCACAAATGTTTTTATCTTTCCATCATTAGGATCTTCAACAGTAAATATATCTGGCAGATCTCCTGTTCTTGCAACCAAGTTTCCATTTTCATCAATATCTCCAAATTTTTCTATATTCATTCTCATTCTTGATGATGTAGGTACAAAGTTTGCAACATTTCTTGCACCCCATTTTATTAATTTTCTTGTAAATACATCTGGATTTCCAGAAGAAAAATCACTTGAGAATATTTCTATAAAGTCAGCAATATTTCCTGCAAAGGGAGATGATAAAGTTTTTTCTCCAGTTGATAATATTGCCTTAATAGCAGCTTCTGCAATTTCTTGTTCTGAACCAACCTCTCCTAGAGCTGCTAAATTGTATCCCATAGTTAGCCATTGTCCTGCAGGATCAAGTCTATTGATTTGGTAAGATCTATCTTTACCATCATGCAATACTCCTTTGTAATTTCCATCTGGATCTAATCTTGACCAAGGTACTAAAATAGAAAACTCATCTGGCCCAGTTTTCATAAATCTTAAAGTATCATTATCTCTTTGACTTCCATATATTGGATCTCCACCTTTTACGTATCCTTGTGATGCCATAAGTGTACTCATAAGAACCATACCATGCGACATGATTAATTGACCAACAGCCATATCTCTTTGTACAGGATCTGAAGAATGTAACATTTCATACATCCTGCTGCCTTTTAAATATTTAGCCATAGCAATATTAACACCAGGAGTTAGCTCAACACCAACTTTAGTTAAGTTGTAAAGTGTACCAAAGAATGGTGTTACCATTTTAGCAAACGTTCCTAAAACTGCTGATCCAGGTAAATTAGTTTGTTCTTTTAAAACTGCATGGATTGCAGCACCAAATTTATCAAGTTTTCTTTGTAATACTGTATCTCTTGCAGCTTCAATAGATTTTAATCTTACATCTGGAGCTTGTTTTATAGGATCATTAATAATTTCTTTTACTCTTTTTGAAAAATCTTTATCTGCAAGTATTCCATTTTCAACTTCATCCATAGCTTTTGTATAAGCATAAGTGTGTAGCTCTGATCTATAAAACATAAATTTAAGCATATCATCTGCAGCTTTCATAAATCTTGGAGCATATCTAGTTGATGCGTCTAATACTGCATCTGTTCCTTTGAAAAAGGAATTGTCAGCAAGATAGCTTGGATCTTGCTCTATTCTTTCTCTCATTCTTTTATTTACTTTTCCAACAGTATTATAGGTAATATTTCTTACATTGATCTTTCCTCCTTGCATACCTTCATCTATTGGTACTTTAGAGAATGTATCTATTGATTGACCAGTTAAAAGTGATGATGAAAATACTCTTAATCCATCCATCATTGATTGCATATATCCATAGTATCCTGCAACAGCACTCTTAAATGTTAATCCTTTATGTTGTTTGTTTAACATTTTATGGATTGATCCTTTTGTTCCACCTGCAAATCTTGATAAATGGTGGAAGTGTTGAAGTAATACACCTGCACCCATATTAACCATGTGAGTATCAATTCCAGATAAAAGATTATTATAATAAACTTGGAATAACATTTCTCTAGTTGATGCAAGATTAATTTGTTTTATAGCTCTTGCAGCAGATCCTTCATTAGAATTTATTATTCCATAAATAGCTTCTAATTTATGTTCATTAAATTCTTTACCACCAGTATTTTCCATTATGTTAATTAAAGCTTGTTCTTCACTTGCTGAAGTTTCTGTAGCTTTTTTCATTTCTCTTAAAATTCTAAAAGATCTTCCAAGCTCTGCTCTAGCTCCCATTACTTGGTTAAGTACAGAAGTATAAGTTTGTGTCATTTGCATAGCAAAAGCTTTTTCTTTTGTTCCTGCATTTTCTGATACTGCTTTTTTTAATGCTATTTTTAAGTGTACTTTAAAATCTTTTAATAAATTTATTGCACCTAGCATTTCTTCAACATTGTAAATATCTCCAATTTTTCTGTTTTGGATTGTTTCAATACTCATATTTAGCTCATCTGCTAAATCTTTAACTACAGCATCTTTTAATACTCCACCTTCTCCTCTACGATATTTATTTTTATTTTTTTGATATTTTTTTCCTAATATTTCAATTAAAGCATCAATATCGTTTTCATCTTTTACTTTGTACCAAAGTGAATTTTTGTAACTATCAAAGTCTTTTGGAAATAAACTTGGTGGTAATTTATTACCAGTAGCTGCAGCTTCTAATTCTTTAATAAATTTATCATCAATTAATTCTATTGGAGCTTTGCCTGCACCTTCTCCTGTAATCTCCTGGGCCTTTGCTTGTGTCTTTACAGTTTTTTCAGCACCTGTTTGTAGTTCTGGAATATCTTTAGTTAAAAACTTTTTTACTTCTTTTGCTAAATCTTCTGCTTTAAATTTTCCAAATCGTGCCATATTACTGTCCTAATATTTTTAATATGTTTTCTTCCAATTTTAATTCTGCATTATAAATTTGTAATTGCAAAGATAATGGAATTACATTGGTATTATCATATTTTTTAGATAATGAGTACCAACGTTTATGATGGTTTGTAATTAATGGATGTATTTCTTTTGGTCTTAATTGTACTTCAGAAGTAAATCCTGGAGTAACTTCAATTTGGTAGTGAATAGATCTTGTTTTTTTGTTATAATCCTTATCCAAAATTTTTAAATCTTTTTCAATTTGTGCAGAAATATCTTGTATTTTAGCATTATCTGTAAGCATATATGCTCTTAAATAATCTGGTAATCCTTTAGGCTCTCTGTTTTTAACTTTTAATTTAGTATTAATACTTTCTAATTGTTTAATATCTGTAACAACATCTGCATCATATTTATTTAACATTTCATTCAATTTAGGCTTGTTTTCATTTGCCTTTGCAAGTAAAGTGTTGATGTCGTTATCAACTTGGTATATTTTATTTTCAATACTTATGGCAGATAAATTACTATTATTCCCTAGATCATTTGAAGGAGAGATTGTTTCTGTACTCTCTGGCCCAGGCACTGTTGTTTCTTGGGATGGTAAATCATTTACTCCACTTGATGGTGTTTCAGTAGGAGAAGTTTTAACTTCTAATCCTGCTTCTGATAGAGATCTTTCTGCAGCAGGGCTAGATGAAGGAATGTTTGAAGTAGCAGCTCCTGCCTCATCAAAATTAGCTGCCAAATAAGTTTTAGCTTTAGCAACCCACTCTGGAGATTGTTTCATATATCTAATACCTCTTATTGCTGTATCAAACATAACTCCCAATACTCCACCTTCAATAACTTGTTTTCCTCTTGCTTGGAATTTTTCAAATAAATCATCTGCATTTTCTGGCCTACTGTCTAACCATTGTACAAATTCATTTTGTACACCAAGTTCAACTAATAAACTTGCAAAGTTTCCATATTCTGGAGAAAACATAAAATCAGCTACAGCTCCAGATCCATAAACTTTTAATGCGTTAGTTGCAGCATTACCACCTTTATAAGCTTTTGTAGCTTTTAACATACTGGTAAAAGGGATCATAAATTCTAAAAAACCAGATCCAAGATTAGCAACTAAACTATCTGGATCATCTACAAATTCTAATGGTCTAACATTAACATCTTCTGGTCTTTCAGTTAAAAAATTAACTTGGCCATCTTTAACCTGGATATAAAGATTTGGTAATCCATATTTTTCTCCAAGTCTTACAATATCATCAGTTACTTCAAAAACGTTGTTTAGTGTACTTTCAACTGCAGTACCAACCATCCTATAACCTTCTTTAAATATTTTTCCTAATTTGCTATCTTCTTCTACTTTTTCACTTACAAACTCATCATCTAATATATCTCTATTGTTTTCTATTAATGTAGCTGCTGCCTGATAATTTCCTTCATTGTATGCAGTTTCAACATTTTTAAATGCGTTTTCTTTATCTTCTCTTAAACGTACATTAGTAGGATGTAATTTTTCATTTTCATAAGAATGTAAAGCAATTAATCTTTCTGCATCTCCTAAACCTTCTGTGCTTTCTATTTCTATAATTTTATCTTTTCTGTTCATTAGTTACTTCCTGTTATTTCAAACATTTTTTGATATTCTGCAGCTCTAACATCTGTAATAATATTATAACTATTTTTATAAAGTAAATTATAAATTACTCTTGATGATAATTCTTCTACAGATCCATTATCTGTTTTGTAATAAACTTTTGTTTTGTCCATTTTAAATGCTTTGTTTTCAACATTTTCAATACCACCAGGAATAGTATCCTCTATTTCTTTCATTTGATTTTTATAACTTTGAATTTCTGTTTCATATTCTTTTATTTTTTTACTATCTGTTTCTTTTGCTAATTTTAATTCTATATTGTTTTTTAATTTTTTAATGTTGTTGTATTGTGTTATTTTTGCATTACCTGTCGCCTGGTCAGTTCCACTTGTTGCTTTTGTATAATCTGTTTGATTGATAATTAATTTACCTTCTTGGTCTAATCTTTTAATAGTATCAGCAACATCCATAGGATTAACTCTATTGCCTGTTCTTCCTATACCAATTCCTTTTGTATCAATAATATCTTCAAAAGTTTTTCTATATAAAAAAGTAAGCTTGTCTTGTTTTTCTTGATTTTTATTATCTCCACTAAAAAACAATGCAGATCCTGTACCAGAAGTTGCCTCTAGGCCATTTACAATATTTAATCCTTCTTTGTATAAATTATGATCTGTCCAGTGTTTATCGCCAATATCATAAGAATTAGCTGAATTTATTATTTTAGCTTTTGTTTTTCCTGTTAATCTATTATCTTTTAATAAATCGTTTGTATCAAGCATCCCATTTCTTGCATCTTCCATATAACCATTTTCTACACCAGGAGTATCATCATCTGCATTATATCTGTTAAAATAAGTTTCTTGTAAAGTTTTAGCAAAATCTAATCCTTTTTCTGTTGGATAAATTTTTTTAAAATTTTCAATATCATTTTCTATTTCATTTTCTAATCCAGAAGTATCTGTTCCTGGATCAACATCTTGTAAATTTATAATTTTTAATAATATTTTAGATTGTTCTTGTGCAGCTCCTAGATCTAAATATTTTTTATCATTCTCATATAATTTATTAACTCTATCTGTTTCATTATTAAATATTGTAAATAAATCATTTGCTAAAGTTTCTCTTTCTTTTTGGTCTAGGATAGTATCAACAGTTGTATTATTAACACCTATAACAGTTCCTTCTTTTGAAAAAACTGGGCTAAAAAAATCTTTTGTTTTAAATGTACCATTTCTAACATTGTTAATAGCATCAACTAACGCAGGTGCATTACCTTTAAATTGTTTAAAAGTTTCCTCTAAATATATTTTTTGAAACGTTGTTCTTGCATGGTCAATATCTTTGCTAATAGCTTTGCTATCTTTTATTCCTAATCTTGTTGCATCTTTTTCAAAAAATAATTTACCTGCTGTAAATTGATCTTTTGGCCCAAGTGAAAAAAAATCTCCTACTAAATTATTTACAAATAAACCTGCTTTTGCCAGGCCATCATCTCCTTTGGCAGCTCCTTTAATAACATTGTTTGCATAACCAGAATTAACAGTTCCCATGAATATAGAAGTTTCAATATCATTCTTGCTGCTTGACCAATTTGTATAAACAGATTTAGCATAAGGAATTGTTGATTGTTCAAAATCATAAGCAAAGTAATTATAGAGCTGTGGGTTTTTTTCTCTTAATGCTTCTAACAATCCATCTTTAATATCTTGGGATGCTTTAGTAAATCCATTAACATTTGTTCTGTTAGAAGTGTAAGCATCATAAAGTTTCTTTTCAAATAAAGATTTAATTTGTAGTTTGGCAGCAGTTTGTGCAGATTTATAATAAGCCTGGCTATATGGATCTGTGCCTTGTTCTGGCATATCAGCAAACATAATGCTTTGATTACCAAGCTCATCTGTTTCTACTTTGTAAGCTTTAAAAGTTTCTCCTTGTTCAGCTCCTTCTATGGCTCTTTGTTTTCCATATTCTTTAAAACCTAAAGCAGAAACTTGATCTAGTTTCTGTGAAAGATTTAATAACCCTCGTCTAGTTTCAGCAAGCCCAGATTGTTGTACTTCTGGTAAAGATCTTAATCTTACTCCTAAAGGTTTATATGTAATTTTTCTTGTTGCCATATTAACTTAACTGATTGTATTGATATACTCCTGTTCCTAATGTTGCTACTGCTTGAGCATAACCTAATTTTTTAGCAGTCTTACCTGCAGATCTATCTATTGCTGCTTGGTATTCTCCCATGTTCTTTGCAATACGTGCATTAGTTTGGGCCAAATTATATTCTTCAATTCCTTTAGATGCCATTTTAGTTCCAACACCTAGCTTACTTCCAGAGAATGGATCTGTATTTCCAAACCCTGCAAAAGCAGTATTGTATGCCATTTGTTCAATAGTGTTTTCTAAAGCTTTTATTCCATCCTCTTTCGCCTGGACAGCAGCTATTCTGCCTTTTAATTCTTCTTGTTTTGCTTTAGCTTGATATTGTAATTCTGTTGCTTGAGCTGCTCTGTATTGAGCTACTGCTGAAAATACTGCTGCTCCTGCTGCTACGTATTGTGCCATTTATCCTCCTATATACTTACCTTGTACTCTATTCCCAACAATGTAAAAAATAGAGGTTTAGTTTGTGTTATTGTTAATGTACTTTCTTCTGTAAATCCATTTAATGGCTGTACAGTTTTAATTCCAGTATAAAATTCTATTCCTGTTCCCAAGCTCAAGTCCTCCAAATTTCTAAATGATACTTCTTCAGTATCAACTTTTATGCTCTGTGTGCTATTTAATATCAGATTTACTTCAGTAATTCTCTTTAAAAATCCTTGTACATTTCCATTTGGTAATCTTGTTTCTACAGGTAAAGTTTCAATTATTGGAGTGTAAGGTATTCCAACTTCAACATATTCTGTTGGAGCTACGTCTATTGTAATACCACCAGAGCTTACTGTCTTTTGTTGCAGGGCCAAATCATCTCTAACAACATCTATAGTTTCTCCTTCTAAATAATTTAATCCTGTTACACTTGTTGTGCCAGGTAAAGTAGCACCAAAAAATTGTGTAGCTGCATCTGTTGTAAAATCAAAATCAAATTTTTCTAAATGATAAACATCTGATCCATTTATAGTTCTTTTTACTACAACATAAATTTCATCAAAATCTGTACAAGCTGTTTTAAATAATCCTTCTGTTGTCCATAAAGAAGGAGATATAACTTGCTGATACCTAATGAATGGGTAGGCAGCTATAGTTCCATCTTGATTTACTAACACTATTGTATGAGGCCTACTGGTACTTGTAGGATTAACATGGGTTATATCAACTGGATTATCTACCAAGTGAGATGAAAACAATGAAAAATTTTGAGATCTATAATTAACATCTGTGTCCTGGAAAACATATTCTATTAATTGATTACCTTGTTTTTGTATAAAATAAGTTGCATTTTCTGTTGATATTGGTTTTAGAGCTTTTGATCCTGTTCTTGTTGTAACTTTAAAAATTATATTAGTTGGTTCAATAGGATCTAAACTTCCTTGTGGTACAAAAAATTCTCCACCAGAAGTAAATACTAATAAATCTCTATTTGATACAATAGAGTTAATTGCATTAACTTCATCTGTATCCAGGGTAGCTTCAACAGCTTCATCTGGTAATTGTTGTCCTGGATTAAAATTAAAAAAATCTGAAACTACAGATCCCCATACTGTTGCAGGCCTAGATTTAGATCCACCAAAAAATAATCTTCCTTCATGGAATGTTCCAGATCTTGGCCATCCACGTGAGCTGCTCCAAACATCTTCATATCCACTTTCAAATTCCCAATCTGCAACTGGTATATCTTCTGTTGATGCTAAAGGTATTTCAACAAATCCTTCAAGTTCATCATTTGATATTTTTTTTACAATTCTAATTCTTCCATAAGGTTCAACATTTATATATTGATTTACATACGTACTTTCTGGATCAGAAAAAATACCATTAGTTGGTTTGTTTGTTAATCTTATAGTATTTTCAATTCCACTCGGAGTTAAATGAGTATGAGATGCAAACGTTGATCCTGCAGCAGTTGTTACTGTAAAAGCATATTTTGGAATATACTCAAAAGATATATTGCTTACTGTCCAGGAGCTGTGAGAAGCTCCTCTTGTAATTTGCACTGGTTCTATATTTTGTTGTAAAATTATTAAAACATCAGCAGATTGTAAAAAATATAATTCTGATAAATTTGATGAAGCAATACCTGTAGAAGAAAGATCCAAATAATCATTACCAGATCCATTAATATTTGTTACAAGTTCTCCAAGTTTATAAATATATAATCTATTTGATACAAATAAAAATACGTATTGTTGTTCAGTAGAAAATTCAAAAGATTGTAATCTTACACCATCTTGAGGATTTGTTGCTGCAGGAATTGTATCTATGTATTGTAATCCTGGTCTTCTTTCTACAGCTCCTTGAGGTAAGCAAATAACATTTGTTAAAGTTTTAGCAGCAGCTTTGTATTGGTCTAAATCAACTCTGGCCCTTAATAAAGGATCAAACTCCCCTGCTGTGAAGTTTGTTTGTATTCGTACAATATTCTCATTATCTGCCATTATCTTATATTCGTTAAAACATAATCCTCAATAACATTTGGTGGTTGTCCTTGAGCATCAATTTGGGTTGCAGTTCTAAAATATCCACCTCTGCCCTGGTCAGAAGGATTGCCCAAAGCATGAGTTTTCCAATAATCAGCTTTTGTAGTTTGATCTGTAATAGGTTCAGCAAGATGCCAAGCTAATTGATAAACTAACAAAGTAATAAAATAAGTTGGCATATTACCTTCTGTTACATCATAAACATAATCAATATAAACTGTTAATGAATTTGTAACTAATTTATCTCCATAAATTTCAAAATCTAATTCTTTTGGAGCATTAGAATTTCCAGAAAAAAATACTGCAACAGGTAAGCTAGATACTGCATCTGTTGGAAGTGTGTATTGATAATCCCACTCATTTACTGGTGTTGCTGTATCTCTAGCAAGTTGAACCTTTTTTAATCCAAATTTCCAAGGATACATTGAAAGAGTATGTTTTTTAACAAACTCATACATATTGTTTGCTATGCCAGAAGCTTTTGATCCATCTGTGAATGAAGTAATAGTATTAGCACCTAATAAGGTTAATGCGTTATTTGCTATTGAAACTTTTGTATCTCCTGCTGCCATACTATCTTTTACCTTAAATTAAAAAAAAGAGTAGGGGAGAAATTAATCTCCCCTAACTCAAACTGTTTATTATTAGTCAGCGTCAGCTACTGATAGAGCTGTTCCATCAGATACATCAACAACAGATCCTGTGTTTGATAACACAGTTACTAAAGTTGATGTTGGTACTGAAGCATCCCAAACATGAATTAAATCGCCAACTTTTAATACATCAGCAGCTCCATTGAAGTAGCCTTCTGTATTAATATCAGCAATTACATCTGTGCCTGGTGCAGTGTAACTCCACATTTGAGGAGCTGTGCCTGCTTTAGCTTGTCCACCAATCGGCTGTAGATTTGCTTTAGTATAAGCCATAATTATCCTCCTCTATTAGCTTTCGTCACAAGTTATTTTTACGATACCTTCATCATCAATCGCAACAGCACCTGCTGAAAACATACTATTAACCAAGAAAGAAGTTTTCTCTGGTACATAGTTGATTTCTGTTTTGATCCCCATACCTTCAGCCATACCCATAGCTGATTTGTGGAAAGCATAACAAGTTCTGTCATTAGTTGATAATGGTAGGCCACCTTCAGATCTATCTCCTACTACGATTATTTTAAATCCTAGCATAGCAGAAACTTCCCCATTTAATAGGGCCTTAACTGCAAAGTCATTAGAGATAGCTCTTTCATCTGCTAATAATCCTGCAACGTTATTTGCATGGATTACCATGTATCTGTCTTCTGAAGGAACGTTACCTGCATCAAGAAGCTTTTTAGCTTCAATCATTTTACCAACGTTCAAGTTAGAAGCAGTAGCAGATCCAGATGTTACCACTGTTTTAGCAACAGCTAATGAAGTTGATGAACCATCAAGAGCATCAATAACAAGTTGATCTTGTCTTCTAGCAATAGCTTTAGACACAACTTCTACTAATTCCCTTCTTTCATCAAAATTAACTTTTGCTTGGTGGAATATATCGCTGTATTCTGCAGCGTTATAATCCGACATAGTCGCAGTTACTTGCGAATATGTTACGTTTAATGGAGTTACATCTGTTTGAGGTATTCTAGCTGTTGCTACACCTTTTCCAATTTTTGGAAATTTTACAGTGTTGGAGCCTTGGCCAGAACGAAGTCTTACAGTTTCTCTTAACTGGGCTGAACCCTGGTAAGCCTGCTTAACTTCTGCATCAAACAAAGTAACAAACGCATTACTTATATTTAGTGCCATGTTTTCTCCTTTTGTTAAACATAGTTAGTTTGTTTATTTACACATTTGCGTAGTTGTCTTTGGAAAAAGGCTACAGCTAAAAAACTGAAGGCCAAAAAAAATTCGGTTATCTTCTTGATTTGGATATATCAAAAATCTAGGGCTGCAACAAGTGTTTTGTGCAACCCTAGTGTTTCATTGAGAGCTATAATGAAATTGTATTATCCTGGTTTATATTCTCCAGGGAAAGCTTTTTCAAAAAGTTTTTCAACTTTTAAAGTATATGCAGGATCTTTTCCATATTTAGGATCTGATACCATAGCTTTAATTTCGTCTTTTGACATACCTAATTCTTCTGTTGGTTCAATAGTTGGTATAGGTTGTTCGCCATAATAAGATCTTATTTTTTCAATAACTTTAACACCTAATGCAGTTCCTGCCATATTATCAAATTCAACTAGCTCTTGATCTGATAATACTCCTTTGTCTTTAAGAACATCTCCAAATTTCATAATAGAGCCTATTCTTTCGTCAGCTTTATTTCCAAGTAATTTTTTTTGTTCTACAAGATCTGCCTGTACTCTTTCAGTTGCTGCCATATTATTGTCAATAAATGTTTTAGCAAGATCCTCATAAGCTTCTTGGGTTATTCCATATTTCTTGGCCCAATCAGTATATTCTTTTACCAAAGGATCTTCTTTTGCATCTACTTGTTGCTCTTGTAAAAATTCAGTATTGTATTCTTTAGGAGCTTTGTGGCCACCTTGACTAAATTTTTTCTGCAGCTCATTATAAGATTTTACTAAAGCCTCAATATCTGGGCCTTCTTTTTCATCCCAAAATTTTTGTGGAAAATACTCTGGTCTTTCATATTCATCTTTATCATCTGCAGCTTGTTCTTCTCCAAGCTTATCTTCTTCTGGTTTATCAGAAGTTAAATGAGAAATAGGCTCGCTATCTTCTGGAGCTTTTTCTTCTTCTGGTATTGATTGTCTTGCTTCTTCAATCAAATTATTTGGTTTTGTTTCTTCTTGTGTTTGTGCTTGTGCTTCTTCAGCCATTATTTCCTCCTATTTAGTTTCGTTTAGCACGTTCTAGTCTTTGTAAGATTTCTCTTACAACTGCGTTTTGTCCTTCTCTAACATATCCATAATGTTCATCTGCTCCTGGATACCAGGATGGACTATCTACAGTTCTTGATTTTAGATCTTCTAAAATAATTTTACCTTCTGGTGTATTAAAAATTTTTGCATATAAACTGTCTTTTTTTTTCTGTTCATCAACAGCTTCCATTTTGTTTTGGAAATCTAAACCTTCCCAACCTAAATCATCATAATTATCCATATTATCCTAACTGTGCTTCTGCGTTCACTTGTTCTTCTTGTGTTTGTGGTTCAGCTCCTGGCTGTTGTTGCATTTGTGCTGCTTGAGCTTGTTGTTGAGCTTGTTCTATCATCTCTTGTCTTTCCTGTGGAGTAGTTCTTAACTCTGCAGGTATGCCAAGTTTATCTGCAACAAAATCTGCAACCCTATCTATTCTAACAGCCATTTGGCCCATAGGCCCTAGCTGTTGAATTATTTGCATCCAACCCATAGCAGTTTGTACTTCTTCGTTTGATTGTGCGAGAGCTAGTGGAGAAGTCGGCTGCAATTTGATTTCTAATCCATTAACTTTCAGAGGCAGAGATATGATCTCACGATCATTCATAACAGCTAAGGTTCTTCTAACTAAAGGGAGTACAGCCTCTGAAATCAATCTACCAAATGCAGATCCAAGGTTTTGTGAGAGTTCCTTCATTCTTTCTACAATTTCGGTAGCTGATCTCGCACTCATATTATCTGGAGGCAAGCTCTCATCTAACATGATTTTTTTTACGTTCATTCGTAAATCGTTTATAACCAACTGTGATAAATTAATATCTCCAGATCTTTGTAAAGGTTTTAAACTTGGGCCTGTAGGGCCATCATTTCTTGCAACAGGAATGATAGCACCAGGAGCTATTCTTACAGTTTGTGGATTTAATACTCCATCATCTGAAGCTGTATAAACTCCTGCAATATTTAAACTTGCATTTTTAAGTAGCAGCTCAACTGTTTTATTTAGTGTTTTAATATCTGGCAGAGCTGTAATTAATGGGCCTCTACCATAGATTTCTCCTGAAACTTTCATGTATCTACTTATGATCCATGGCATAGTTTCAAAAGTTCTATGTACAATTTTTTCTGGCCCTTTTTTCCAGATTACACAATAGTGATAAAAACCATCATTATCATCATACATTGTACTTTCATACAGTTCAGTATATTCATCTGGTTTTTCATCAATAATTCTTTGAAACTCTGGTGGAATTTTTGCATCTGGATATTGTTTTTTTATAATATCATTTTTCAATCTTAATCTTCTATAAACATTTTCAATAGATCCATTAGCTCCTTCTTCAAAAGCAATCAAGTATTGTGGTACAGAAATAAATTTAATTGGTTCAATTTCATCTCCAGGTAATACCAACATACAAGCTGTACCAACGCAAAGATCTAAAAGAAATTCTCCAATCGCTAAATCAAAATTTGTTTGTCTTAATACAGAAAACATTTTGTCATTCATTTTATCTAACTCAACCTGGATCTCTGATTTTCTTTCTTCTGGTACTTCGTTGCCTGGCTGAAGTCTTACCCATTTTCTGTATGGTGGAAATAAAGCTGATTGAATTTTATTTGCAAATTTTTGTGCAGAATCTATAGCTGTACTGTCAAAAACTTTTGACATTTTTCTTTGTCCAGGAGTACCACCATCAAAATATCCATCATAAAGATTTCTTTGAGGTAAAGCATATTCATAACACTCTTGGTAAATATCTCTCCATAATTCTTTTTTACCTTCTGCTTTTTTAATTCTTTCTAATATTTTTTTTGCGTCTAACATATCTATGCCTTTTTATTATTTGCTGCAAATTTAGCTGCAGCTTCTTTACTTCCAAATCCCCATGCTTTAAGAGCTAACGCAAGTCTAGTTGGTTTTCCATTTTCATCTTTCATTGAGCCTTTCATTTTTGAAAAGCGAGCTGCGAAAGATACCCTTCTTCCATCAGTTCCTGTCTTCTCTGGTCTTTTTAAATTACTGCCTTCAGTTCTATTAAAATATTCTCTGCCTTTTTCATTTAATCCACCACTTGGATTTTGATGTTCTTTAGAATATCCCATTAGAAAATTATAGCTCCTAAAATAAATGCAAGTAGGTAACTACCAATCATCCATTTCCATTTATGAAAAATTCTAACCCACTCTTTGTGGCTGTGTCCAAATATAATCATGCTTTCTTTTTAAACCCTTCTTTCATTCTTTTCCAAGCATCCTTGGAAACTGTTGATTTAGATTTAGGATTAGATGTACCTCGCTTCTTGGCTCTGTTCATGTAATAGTACAAACCCTTTTTAGCTTTGCTACCATCTTTTGTTTTATGATATTCACTAGCCATATTTTTTCTTTCCTATTTTTCTTTTCATAGCAGATTTCATATCCATTTCCATTTTACCACCAGAAGCTTTAGCATAAGCTTTAGCTTGAGCTGTTCCTTTTTTAGAATAAGCAAAATGTCTTACTTTGCCATCTTTACTTGTTACTTTTGGCATCTCGTTGCTCCTTTAACGTTTTCCTATTTTTAGGATTACGTTTGTATTTAGTTTTTGCTTTAGACATTTCTAGTGTAGCCTAAAGTTCCAGATCTACCGAATGGCACTCCAAGCTCTGCATCTTGCCTAGCTTGAGAAATTAATTGTCTTCTTCCACCAGTAGCTCTAGCTCTTACTCGTCTTGAAAGTTCTTGCTTTTGTTTTGCCTCTGCTTTTTCAGCAGCTTTTTCTCTTGCAGAAACATCAGCTTCAACTGGAGCAGGTGGTGGTGGTGCTTTTGGTTTAGATACTATTCCTCCCATAAATGTTCTCCTATTGTTTTAATCTACTATACATAACATAATCATGCCCATCTGGGCCAAATTTTTGTTTTATGCCATCTTTCGTAAATAACATAGTTTCAATCCATTTCAAAGCATCTTTATTAGTCAGATCCACAGTACACTCAATCCTTCTTAAATTGAATAAATCAAACGCATTATCAAAAAAAGCTTTAGTAGCTTTATGAAAGGGTAAGGCAACTCTGATATTATTTAGTTCTTTGCTTGGTATTAGCCAGGCTTCTGCAACTCCTGGAAACATATTAATTAGGCCAAAGGATACAACTGGTGTGCCATAATAGAAACCAGTGTAAGAAGCATTATGAATTGTATTTTTAGCCAGGTAACTTTCATAGTTTGGAATGTAATCAAAATACTTCTTCTCATGTTCTCGCAAATTTATCAACCATAAATGTTTGGGGTGGAAAGGTGTAATTTTTTTATTGACACCATCCAGGCCCATTAAGTTTTCAATATGCTTGATTTGTAATTCTACCATAAATCAAAATCTAGTTTAGCAAGTGCAGCTCTTACAAATCCAGTTTGGTTTGGTCTAGTTAATCTTCTAAATTCTCCACCACCTAACAAACAATAACCCAAAGCATCTCCAACGTGGGAGTGTTGATTTTTATTTGGCTGATCTTTAAATCTTTCCTGGCCAGATATTTGTACTCGCTTATAGTGATAACCTCCTGCTAAAGATTTTCTAGTTCTGCTGCATCTGCTATCAATTAAAAATCCTGGTTTGCCCTGGATCAATCTTGTCATAGGAGCTGCAACAGCTTCACGTCTAGTTTTAAAATCATTCGTTGCAGTTGGCTTTGCCATGATCCCTAAACTTTTTAAATGTTCAAACGCAGTAACTTCATAGATCTGATCCCTGGAGCTACCTGCAGGATCTCCCCATATTGACAAATCAAATTTTGGAAATTTTATTTCTATTTCTGATTTTAATATTTGACCAAATCTTTCTAGGCCCATATCAAAGGTTACTAATTCATGCAGCACGTGCCATCTACCATTACCAAGTCTTTGAGCAAAGACAGCAGCAGGAGTTAAACCAAAGTCTAATCCAATTACAATCGGTACACCAGGCTCTGGTTCTAATCGTTCAACACACATTGAGCCATCATCATATTCACTCCATACAGGTTTGCCATCTTGTACAAAAGTATATTTACCTTCAGCATAACATCTAATCCAATCTTTAGATTTTCCTGCAAGGATCTGTGTATAATATCCATCTGGTAAATTATTTATGTTTTCTGCTTTTTCATTTTCTTTCCACCAACTTCCTGCAGAAAAAATAAATCCATTAGCTTCAGGCATCTCTGGTAATTCATCCTGGACAACTTCTCTTACTCCTCCAGGCTGCTCATAAAATTTCCAGGCAAATTTTCCTTTTGGTAAATTTCCTTTTTTAGAAATATCATACCACCAATGATCGTCTTCCATTGGGTTTGTATCCATCCATACTCCTCGCCAAGATGGGCCACCATCTGCTTTAGAAGGATACCTTCCAACTCGGTGTGTTAATCCATCAATAACTTGTTTAGGTAATTCTCTAGCTTCATTTACCCAAGCTCCTGTAAGTTCTAATGATAAAAGTTTTCTAACATCTTTAGGCTGATCCAATGCTAGGAATATAACTTCGCAATCAATTCCTGCAGCTCCTTCTCTTGCAGGTAATTTTATATGATGAGAAATAGGAGGCGACCATCTCATGCCTCCCCAAATGTTTTCTGGGAAAATTTCTTGCCAAGTTTTAATTGTTGTAGTTCTCAGCTCTGGATATGAGTTTCTAACAATTACAAATCTTGAATATTTAATTCCATCTTTTGGAGATGGTTTTTGTTTTACTGCACGCATAAAAACTTCTGCAGCACAAGCATAAGATTTACCAGATCCAACTGGCCCAACTAATCCTCGGACAAAACTATTGTCCTGGAGGAATTCATAAACAGTTGGAGATTTTTTGAAATTAAATTTTAGATCATCCATATAAGCTCTATCAACTCAATAACTAATAATCCTGCAAGTAGTAAAGCAAGTATGGTGTGATAAATATTCCAAAGTAACCATTGTTTATTTTTTTTACGCACCTTTAAATTCCCTACATTCAAATTTTATTGCTAATCTTTGTTCGTTAATTTTTTCTATTCCAAAATAATATTCATCTTGTGATAATACTTTTAAACTTTCTTGTGAAAAAGCATAGCCTGCTATTGCACAATCGTAATGACTTTCAAAAGTATATCCAGGAATATGATGGTCAGTACATTGGCCAGTAATCATGCTGCATAAATACATAACCAAAAAAAACTTCATAATCCATTCTTTCGCATATTATCCAAGTTCTGTCTATGGACTTCTCCTTCTAGGAAATTAAACAGAGCTTTGATCCTGGTATCATCCTCAAGTCTTTGACCATTAAACAAATGCCTTAACTCATTCTTCTGCAGGCCGATCCTCGTTGCCAATCTCTTGTCGTTGGTCGCTGTCTTCAACATCAATGCTGTGATCTTGTCCACTTCCTGTTTGGTCATTTTCCTTCTTGACATATTTCATCTCCTTAATTTCAACTTTATCTGGCCCTTCAATCTTTATACCAATAACTGCAGGTTTATCATTATCTGATTTTTCCTGTTCTAATAATCCTGCTGCTTTGGCTACAGTTTGTAAGGTTCGGATTTTATCGTGCATCTCCACTTCAAAATTAGAATTTTCTTTTCCATAAACTCTAATTTTTTTGATAGATCGCAAAGCTCGTTTAGGAATATCTTTGATTTCCTTTAATCTGATTTTACCTTCTTCCCAATCAATAATATCGGTAATATCGGATAAGGATAGATCTACCAGTTCCTGGGCCACTGCATCCTTATTGTGGTCTATGACTTCGCTGCGTTTTATTCTTTTTTGCAGCATCCTTACTCCACCATATTTTACAACAGGATGGGTTTTATCGCTTTTTAACTTCGCCATCTTTCTCCAAATGTATGTTGTCTAAATTAGTGTTAAATAGGGTTTCAATATCCTCCTCGTTTTCAACATAGAAGAAAATCGTTTTTAAAGGCTCTGGAGTGGTGTTTTCACTTTCCTGGGCCTTTGTACCCCATTTAACAAACTTTACCCTTGTAAGCTTCTCTATGGCCATTAAAAGGGTATATTATCATCCATGTCATCTGCAGGATTGCCTGTAGCTTGACTATCTGGTTTTTTCCAAGGTTCTTTGATCTCAACAGTTAGGTATTCTTGTTCCTTGGTGTTGCCTCTATCATCAACCTTTTTATCTCTCCAGTTTTCCCATATATCAATATCATACTCGCCTGGCTGTAAAGTTATCGCTTGTTCTAGCTTAAACTTTTTCCACGAATATTTTGGGCCTTTGCCTTTATCGTTTTTGTATGCTCTTAACTTTAAAAAAGTCTTTTGCATTTATCCTCCTAGGTTTAAGTTCATAGATCTCTTTGATCCATGTTTTTTCAACAGTTAAATCGCCATCCACATCATCCTCCTCATCTGGAGTTTCGCCTGGAGCTATAGCAGCACACAGGGTTATTTTATCTGGTGTTTCATCTACGATCCAACCTAATTGAAAACTTTTAGCAGCTTGCATTGTTTTTACATCTGAAATCTTTTTCCATCCACTTTCAGCTATTGATACAGCATCATTCCACAAAATTAGAACCATTTTTTTTTCTTTTATGGAATAAGGAAAATTTTTTGAGTAACCCCCATACGTACTATTGTAGCCAGGGGAGGCATATACTGCTTTTTTTGCACGTGCCTTATTTTTGCCACCACCCTTATTTTTATTTTTCCTAGTATTTGTCATGTTCTAAAATTAAATCAACGTTTAGATTTTGTACGCATTAAAGTTTTTTCCTGTTAATCATTCTCTTTACCATAGTTTTCACATCCATTGGAGCTGTATTTTGGCCCAGTAAAAAGCTTTTAAAGAAGTTTATGTGTCCTGGTGCATCCTTCATTGGTTCTTTCTTCCTAAACCAAAGCAGAGCTGCTTTCATTTTCTCATAGGTTTCCTTATTTACTTCCAATCCCTGTTCTATCATCCTGGCTGCCTCATCCTCCTGCTTTTGATTGTATTGAAAGTCCTTGCCATAGACTTCCATTATGCAATTTTTCATATACATCATTAAAGTTCTATTTAGCTTATTATCCCTTATATTATTATTAACGTTATATGATACGTTACGTGCAACATCAGAGGTTTCCCTGTCGGCAACATCAGAGGTTTCCAAACCTTTAGTATTACGCAACGTGGAGGTTTCCTTAACCTGTGGAGATCTGTTGATAACCTTGCTGCCTGTGGAAATCTTGTTCATTGTTTCTTTAGCTGTTTCCTTCTCCTGGATCGGCAGCTCATGCTTGGCCAAAGATACATTCTTCCTGGCCATGCTCTCTGTAGTCTTTGGATCATAAATGATAAAATAGCAGTTCCCTTTCTGGCCCTTAAATTCCTTCCTGGCATATTTAACATACTTCCAGTTTATAAGCTTTCTAATGTACCTGGTAACAGCTTGCCTGGACACGTTCAGATCTTTCGCCAGTGTCGCCTGGTTGGGCCAACAAATGCCTCTAAAGTCAGTGTATGAGCAGAGAGCTGCAAGAACAAACAAAGCCTGCCTGTGCTGCTGCAATCGTGGATCTTTGTAAGCTCTAATTGGCAAATGGATATACAGCCTATAATCAGTTGGAGTTTTTTTCTTTGGCATCTAGCTCTGTTTTTAATTGTCTATAAACTTCTTCATACGTGATTTGTCCTTTACCTAAATATTCATCACAAATTTTAATAATTCTGGAGCAAACGTCTTGTAGTTGCCCTTCTCTTTTTATTTCTACGAGCCAAACTGGATCTGGCCCTCTGCTGTGCGTCATATTTAATTTTCTCCAGATATAGCAACGTATCCACTATTTCTTCCTGGGTATCAGTGATCCACTCTTTCAGAGGCTTTTTCCTAGCCTGCATTGTGATCCTAAACTTGGCCCTGGATTTGGCCTGTTGCTTGTTAATTATTTTCCTTACATTTGTGTAAATGATGTCCTGGCGACTAGGCTGCTTTTTTTTTGCCATGCTTTTGCCTCCAGGTTCTCTCAATTAATTTTTCAATAAATTTAGAGATTGATCTCCCATCCTTTGAGGCAAGCTCTTTTAATTGTTTCCTGGTGCTTGGATGCAGCAATAATATCTGTTGTTCCATTGGTTTTTTTCTCCTTAAAAAAAATTTATTTATAGTATTGAAAGTAGATATATAACTGCTATATATATTATGTAAGTGATAAAAAATAGAACATTTCAAAAAAAAACAATCAAACAAGGAGAGCAAATGAAAAAGAAAAAGAAACCTATCCAGGTTGTTTATAACAATAAACCAGATCCAGTAGTTAAGGTTACAGAATATACCTACACTGGCGAAGGTTTAAAAATGACCAAACAAACAACTTACAAAGATGAGCCAGAGCCTAACAAGGAATATCTTTTGACAGGTGGCCCTGGTGTTAAATGTATTGCTAATGGCAATACTTGGAAAGAAAGCGAGGTTAAATAATGGTAAAAATCTACAAAAGCAAATACAGTGATTACGAAGTTCCTGCTTTAGATCACAAAGATTTAACAAAGTTAGGAATTGAAAGTAATGATGTTGAGTGGAGCAAGTACACTGGAGGTACTCACAAAGAATTCTACTCAAAAACTGGCAACGTTCCAGAAATTATGAGCAAAGCAACGCAGATCTGGAAAGACGAATGGGTGCAGCAAGGTTGCAAAGATGAAGGCACTTGTACTGGTGGTAACTCTATCCAGGTTTATGTAATCCCAAAAAAATGCAAACACCCATACAAATTAAACTTGGCAAAATCTCCATGGGTTCAAGGTAATGTTAGCAAGGCAGCTAGCAGCAAGGGAGCTTTGGAGTACATCAACAACCAGTTGCAGGCTGTTGTTGGAGATCAAGTTAAAGCAACTTACTATGATGGATGGATGGACTAATGGAAAATATGTACCAAAGAAATCACAAACAAGCTTTTGAAAACGCAAAATCCCAGGGCATGAAAAACCCTGGGAGTTGGATGTATATGTATTCAAAAGACAACTATGATTTTTTCAAAAACATAAAATTCAGAAACTATGAAAAATATAAACAGGAGGTTGCGTAATGTTAGAAATAACTAGAATTACCCAGGACAATCTTAAAAAAACTTTTTATGTCCAGGGCCTGGGCAAATATCTTGTTTGTAAATACAATGATGACAATCATTATGTAATTTACAAAAACACTGATAAAAATTATTTAACCAATTTAACATTTAAAACTTTGGATGATGCTTTACAAAATTTACATGACAGAATGATAGATCATTCTGTTTATTCAGATCTTTGTAAAGATAAACATGGTACTAGAGCTGCTTGTACTTCTAGTGATGTTGAAGTCTTCAAGTATGGTTCAGATGAAGAAATCAAAAAATTAATGGAGGCTGCATAATGAAACATGAATACCTAGTTCAAACAAAAGTGAAAGGCTCTGCGATCCAGGGCCTTCACACTGTGAGCATGAGTGAGAGCAAGCTCCAGGAAATAGTTGGTGGAGTTATGATGTACAAACTTAACCAGGAAGGACAGTTAAGAACAACTGTTGTAAATGGTGGCAAATCTTACGAATTATTTGCTATAAAAATAAAACCAGTTAATTCACAATCTGGGATTGACAAATAAATATATAATAACTATATATTAATTGTGAGAGTTAAAAAAAATAATCAACAAACCAAGGAGGCTGCGTAATGGCAATTAAAAAAGCAAAGAATGGTCAGATGCTTGAGTACATAACCATCAAGATCAAAGGTGGTTTCACTTCAAGAGAGCTTGCTGCTCTAGCAATTTTAGAGTGCAGTGTTTATCAAGATAAATTGCAAAAGTTGCTAAACAAAAAATACACATACAATCAAATAGTTTCTTTTGCTAAAGATCAGATTGAGGACAGTGGTTATGGTTGTGTTTGGGAAAAATACAGCGACAGCGAACACACAGAGGAGCAATTAGAGAGTGTTGCAAATTGGTTGGTGTTTCTTTCTGGAACAAAAAAATTAGATAACAAAAAGGAGGTTGCTTGATAATCAAATATCAAAAAAATCTTTCTACTGGTTACAGCAACTGGAAAAAAGATTTGGAATACAAAGTTCCAAAGATCTCAAATAAAACTGACAAGGGTAAATGGTTAAATGCTTTTGTTCAGAAGTTTTTTACTGGATCACATGACTACAATTTTGTTGGTAAGATCCACGTAAAATTAAAAACTACAAACTTTCAAATCAACAACGACTTATCTGTAATGGTTGCTTGGTTTAAAAACTTGAAGAAGTTAAAACAATATCATTTTGTTGGAGAAGTTTTTAACGCACAACTTTACAGAGAGCAATACAAGGAGGCTGCATGAAATATCAATACGTTGATGTTCAAGATCTTGAGAAGCTTAACAAAGCTGCCAAGAAAAAAAATAAGAACCACTACCTTCCAGATTTAATCCTGGAATATTTAAAACACCAGTACAAAGCAGTGCTAGTTAAATTCTACTTTTTACACAATGAGGTAGAAAACAGATTGGTACTTTATGGTGGAGATAAATACCAAACTTTAACTTTGGATGTTGATTTCAAAGATATGAAGTACGTTAAAACTGGTTACACAGAAAAAAAGGAGGCTGCGTAAATGGCATTACAAGGAATAACAAGTACAAGAACCCTGGGCCAGGAGGAGATAGATAGCATAGAGATGTCTATCAAAATTGCCAAAATGAAAAAAGAAAAAATTAAAGATCTTTGGGTTGGCTTTGGTACAGTTACTGAAGTTGCCAAGGGAGCTTTCATTTTTAAGGATGGAGATTATTCATGGATGACTTAAAGAAAAAAATAGTCAAGCCAGAGTATATTAATTCAAGTATCGGAGCTGTACTCAAGTACAGCTTTGATACCTACAAGGAGCTAGAAGTTTTCTTCTTATCTGCTTTGGCAAAGTTTCAAGAAAAAAATATAAAAACAAAAGTGATTGGTAAATCATTAATTGTATTCACAAAAAATAACCAGGAGGCAAAAAATGTTGATGAGCAAGTTAAATCCCAGTGATATTCAAATGCGTGAAATCATTGGTAAAAAAATTTTTCGTAGAAGAAAACAACTGCGATTAACCCAAACAAAAATTGCAAAAAAAATTAATGTTACTTTTCAACAAGTGCAGAAATTTGAAAAAGGTGCAAATGGATTAGTTGATCTGCGTATCAGATCTTTAGCTGCTGCTTTAAAAATTCCAGAAAGTAGAATTGGATTTTTAATTTGGAAATATAATAAAAAAACAAAGGAGAAATTAGATGCTTAATTACGTTGCGTATTTAAGAACCAGTACAAAAAAACAGTTGCTTGGTATTGCAGCTCAACAGGATAAGATCCAGGATTTTATTTCTAAAAGAGATGGAGCTGCATTAATCAAAACTTTTACCGAGCAAGAAAGTGGATTAAACAATAATAGAAAACAGCTCCAGGCTGCTATCCAATTTGCAAAAGAAAACAATGCAAGATTATTGATTGCAACAATGGACAGATTGACAAGGAAGGCAAGCTTCTTCCTGCAACTCCAGGAGCAAGGTGTTAAATTTACTATTTGTGATATGCCAGAGGCAGATGAAACTACAATTTCTATCCTGGCTGTGATTGCTCAAAGAGAAGTTAAGTTAATTAAACAAAGAACCAAAAATGGTTTGGGCCAGATCAAGAAAAAATTAAAACAAGATGGCCAGTATAAAACTAAAGTTTCTAACAGAGTAATTACTAAACTTGGTAACACTACCAACTTGGCCCAGGCTGCAGCTCTAGCTGTCCAGGCGAAGAAGAAAGCAGCCAAAGAATTTGCAAAAAATATTTTGCCAGTTGTCCAGGAGATCAAGGAAAAAGGCAGAGTAAATACTTACAGAGGAATTGCTGCTGCTTTAAATGCAAGAGGAATTGCTACCAGATCTAATGGAAAATGGTATCCAAGCTCTGTCAGAAACCTAGAACTGTACCAGTAATAATCTTGTTTCGTACTAATAAATAACATATAAGGAGAATTGTAATGAAAGTTACAGATGATTTAAAATACTTTACTTGTAGCAGATTACCTATTTTAATGGGAGCTGCACACCCTAAAGCTGTGTCTAAAAATGAGCTACTCCAGGAATTCATTGATAAAAAAAATGGATCTTGGATTGAACCAGAACAAAATAATTATTCAAAATACACAGATTATTTTGAGCAAGCTATTCAAAAAATTGTATTGGATGATTTTCCTAAATTAAAATTTAAAAAGGGAGCTAATCAAAAACCTTATCTTGCTGTGAATTCCCCATTGGGATGCAGCATAGATGATTGGGCTGTTGCTAAAGATCCAATCCAGGTAACAGATCCAAATGGTCAAACCTTTACAATGCAGGGAGATATTCTAATTGAATATAAAACAACTTCAGTAGTTGATGATAAGCTGCCATTGTACAAAGGGCCTATCCAGGTACAGGGCCAGATGCTTTGTACTCTTACAACTAAAGCAATCGTTGTTGTATTTAATATCAGAACCTGGGAGATCCAATACTGGCCTATCTTTGAGCATAAAGAAACTCAATCAGCTATCCAGGAAAAAGTTAGAGATTTCTGGAATAGAAGGGAGAAGGAAGAATATTATGATCCAGAAAAACCAGGAGATTATAATTTAATTTATACAAATCCAAATGATGAACTTAAAGATTTATCAGGCAACAATGCTATTGGAGCTGCGATCCATACCTGGACAGAAGGCAACAATGAAATCAAATCTGGTAAGCTCAAGGTAGAACAATCACAAGATATTATTAAACAAGCCATGGGAGATCATGTCTTTGGATTGTTTAATGAATATAAAATCTCTTGGCCTGTAAGAAATTACAAAGCTAAACCAGAGAAAGTTGTACCTGCCCAGGAGGCATACAGCAAAAGATCTAGCACAATTCAAATCAAGGAGGATAAATGAAAATAGTTTTTATGACGTTATTAGTATTTTTTATACTTCTACTTGCAGCTAAATCTGCAATCAAAGCTATGATTAATTATATTGATGGAGGAGATAGTGAAAAAAAAGAAAGTAACTAAACTTTGGCAGGGCAAGTTTGTTTCTGTCAGAGATTATGAAGTCCAGGCTGCAATTAAAAAAGGTGGTTTAGAAATAAACCATGAAGGAAAAATTATGCAGCTTAAACCAGATGAGTTGCTGCACCTGCAGCCAAGCTCAAAAATATTCCAATCTAAATTTAAAGGATCTTATAGATTGATAGATATTTTATTTAAACCATTAACCGAAGATCCAAACCAAGGAAAATTAATATGAGTGATTTAGTAAAAAAAGATCCAATGAAATTTGCAGAGCAAATATCAAAATCTAATTTAGTACCAAAACAATTCCAGGGTAAGCCTGCAGATATTTATCTGGCTATGTCCTGGGGAGATGAGCTAGGTTTAACACCTATCCAATCGTTACAAAATATTGCAGTGATAAATGGCAAGCCAAGTATCTATGGAGATACTATGATTGCTCTTTGCAGAAGGCATCCAGAGTTTGAGGATATAAAAGAAACTATATCTGGAGAAGGATCTAAAAGAACTGCAGTGTGTGAAGTAAAAAGGAAGGGCCAATCCTGGTACAAATCTCAATTCAGTATGGCAGATGCAGCCAAAGCAGGATTGCTAAATAGATCTGGCCCTTGGCAGAGCTACCCAGATCGTATGCTCAAGATGAGAGCTAGAGGATTTGCATTGAGAGATGTATTTGCTGATGCTCTTGGTGGTGTGATTACTACAGAGGAGGCTAATGATTATCCTAAAGAACCTAAACCTGTAAATACAGTGTCAGAGCAGCTAGATAACCTATCAAAACAGGCCATAGAAGGCCCAGGAGCTACATACCAGGTGCAAGATGGTGTAACTGTAGCAGAAAAAGAACCTGTTAAAACTGATAGCTCTATGGCCCAGGAACAGGATATTCCAGAAAATGAGGAGAAATCTCCCTGGGAGATGAGGAAATTAAAAGGGCCTGGCATATATTGTGAGGATCATAAAGCTTTTGCTGAAGAATTTAGCAAGGCTATGTCCAATATAAAAAACCACAAAAAATTTTCAAAGAAAGAGAAGCTTGAATTTTTAAGAAATCTTTACAAGGTTAATGAAGATACTTTGAGAAACGTGGTGGAGCTAGATAGTGGCCTCCATACTTCTATTGAAAATGAATATATCCAGATAGCAGGAGAGTTGAATGGCGAGAGCAGATAGAAATAAATCTACTTACACAGCATCCACTTGTCCAAGGTGTCAAGGTACTGGACAGATCACTGGTAACATTACCAGTGTTACTGAAAAACAAATGAAAATGTTTAAAGCATTTAAAAAGTTTTTCACTGAAAATGGATACCCACCTTCTGTTAGAATTTTAGCAGCAAGGGAGATGGAGAGTGCCACAACTGTTTATAATAAATTGATGGCCCTGGTGGATAAAGGAATTCTTGGCAAGGAAAAAGACAGAGCCTGGAATAATTGGTTTATCAAAAAAGATATAGAAAGGAGGTAAAAAAATTTTGAGCATACAAACAAAGGAACAGATCTCAAACACTAGACTAAAAATCAAAGATGATTTGAGATCTACCAATAAAAGAATTAGCTTTCTTGACGAGCAGAAAAAAAAGCTTGAAGAAAAAAAGAGAGATCTTTCTTTTAATGAATTAGTATATGAAACTTTACTTATGAATTGGAAGTAAGTTTTCTTTTGTAAGTCAATTCTTCAGCAGCTTCATCCATGCTGAATACTGGTTTGATAAACCTTAATGGATCTTGCTGTCCTGGATCTATCACAAAACACATACTCTCAAAAATATTATGTTCTCTTAATGATTTGCTTTCAGCATAATCATCAATCTCTTTGTAACCTGCAACTCTAACAGCATGAGATATTCTTTGGCTCTCATGGTTCTTAACTATTTGGTATCCAGATATGTGCCTGTGTCCTGCAACATAAATATCATCAACACCAAATCTTGCAGCTTTACTCATAGCATGAGCTTCGTTCCATTGTGAATGTCCTGCAAAGTCGTGCCTGCAATTAACTCTAATTGTTTTTCCTCCTGGTATATGGAGCTGCAATCTTACACCATGATTTCTGTACACTCCTGCCTGGGATCTAAAAATAAATTTATTAATATCTCCACCATCTGTATTCCAAATGTCATGATTACCACCAATAACAGCAGCCCAATAAACTCCTGCCTCTGATAAGAACCACTCAATTAATTTCTCTGCTTGCTTTCTTGTTGTTTCTTGGTCAGCATATTTTTTCATCAATCGGCCTACCCAGTTATTTGTTATATCTCCAACACAGATACCAATCATTCCTGGTGTGTTAGCCATAATATCCATGTCAGCTTTTAACCTGCCCCAGTTACAACCATCATCATCTATATGAGGATCTCCAACAAAACACAGAGCAAAAGGTTTCTTCTCTTTTAGCTCAACATCAATTAATTTTGTTGCATCATGAGTTTCTTTTTTTCTCTGCCATCTTTTAACAGATCTTTCTACTAGCTCCTGCCAGGATAATTCTTCTTCTGGTATGTCCTGGACAACAAAAGGAGCTTTCTCCATATTTTCTATTTTGCTTTCTGGTTTATATTTTTTATACAAAGCATAGACAGTATGATATTTCTTACCAAGTTGTTTGGCAGCTCTATCAAAACCTAGTTTATCAACTAGATCTATCATTTGTTTTATTTCTTTTAGATCAATTATCTTCGGCATCTTTCATTATCAGTGATAGCTCCTCTGCTCTGGCAGGGGTTTGATCTGCCCACTTACTATCTAACATTTCTAAAGATGCTACTTCATAGTCCTTGTCCTGGAGGGCTGCAATCATTCTTTTAAATTTAGTTACGTTTCCAATACCTAATTGAAATATCATTTCTATTAAAACTTCTGTTGCAGTTTCTGTAATATCTAAATCATAATCGTTGCAAAGGTTCTGGCATTGGTCAAAAGCATTTTGAAAATCTTGTTCAAAAACATTATCTAAATATTCTTTGTCGTATTCTTTGCCATCCTCCCAGTGATCCTCAACACAGAGATGCCCATATCCTACTGTTCTTTTACCCAAGCTATCCAAGTACACTGTTCTTCTGAACCCTTCGTGCTGTTTAATTCTTTCTTTTAATTGTTCGTGCATTATTTTTTACGTATATTATTTAAAGTTGATAACCCAAAACTTCCAGAAAATACAATTAAAACTGCCCACCAAAATTCAGTTGGTGCTTTTTCTTTTAGCATTTGAAATCCTACTTCCATATAAGGCTGCGTTTGTGGAATGAAACAACAAGCCAGGATAGCGATAATAAATATTGTTAGCAGCTCATCCTTAATAGACTTTGATTGTTGATTGACCTGGGCAACTGATACTTTGGCTGCAGCCTCAAGCTCCTTTGCTTTAACTATTTTATCCTTCTCAATCTTATGAGAGATAGCTCCAACAGTTTTTTGGGCCACTAATTGAAACAAAGGATTTTTTAAAAAACCTAGAATTGGTAACATGATTTACCTTTATTAAATATTTGCATACAAATCAACAGTTGAATTATCTCCCCTGGCCCTTGTATTTTTTCTTTGTATATTTTTTATTTGGAGATTTCGTATGACGACCTGGCCTCTTTCTTGGCTTGGGCCTTGGTACAAAATCTGTAAATTTTTGTTTAGCCATTATTTACTATTTACAATTCTTTTAATTGTTTTACTGCCATCAATATTTTCTTCTAATTCTGCCTCAACTTCTCCACACATGAGCTGCTTATTATTCATCTCCATATTTCTCTGGGCCTCACGTTTCATCTTGAGGCAAGTGGATAAACCATCCTGTATTCTATGCTCAACAAGCTCTCCATTAATAAACAAACACAATGCAAATACCAACTGATACATTAATGATTTCCATTTAATTTTCCAATGTTAGCTCTAACACTGTCTTTCAATTTTTCTACATCAACCTGGAGCTTTCCAACATCCATTTGCAATCTTTCAATATTAACTCTATTGTTCATCATACCATCAACTCTAATTGTTAATTTTTCTAATCCTTCTGATATATGTTCTAGCAACATGAATTGTTCCTGGTCTATAGGTTTTTGTGCAGAGGCCTCCAGGAGATCTTGCTGCTGTAATTTATCTGCTGTTTCTAATTGGTTAAGTCTTTCAATAATGCCAAAATAGGCCCATACACCTATGCCCACTGCTCCGACAATCGCAATTAAATTTCTTATTGGTAAGGCAACTGAAGTATTCTCTGATATTTTCATTAAACAACTTTACCTTTATTAACACCTTTTTTAATAACGTACCTTTGTGTACCATTAGCTCCAGTTTCTACTTCTTTCTTTGCATACCTAAAGACTTTCATTTCTTTAAGTTTTTTTTCAACTTTCTTTTTAAAATTTTCTAAAGTTTTTGTATCTCTCATGCAGAGAGATATACACTATTTTACAAATTTTATTAAGGCGATTATACCTGCCAAGATACCACCCATGTATGCTATTACTTTCAACCCACCCTTACCCATAGCCATTTGCTCTTTTAGAGCTGCTATATCCTTTGTATTCTGTTCAAGATCTCTATGAATATGGTCTAGCTTTGTATTAATTTTTGCAAGGGTTACTGCTTGAGCTGCTGTTTTTCTTTTCTTAATTACTTTCATTGGTCATCCCATTTAAAATTTCCAACTAATCTGTTCCAAGCATCCCTATAAATTTTAAATATCTTATCAGATAATGATAGAGTTTCTTTTTTAACTTCTTTAATTTTAAAGATACTTTCATCCCAATCTTTCATAAAATTATTCCACATATTAAAATCCTTTTGGTGTAAGTTTTTTTCTAGGCATATTAGTATTGCAAAGCAACTCCTCTAATTCTAGCTTCTTTAGAACCACTTGCTTGATTAGCAAAAGATATTTTATATTTTAAACTTGTTCCTGCTGTTACAGCTAAATCATTTACTTTAGCCATTTTAATACCTGTAGAAAAATCTGGTAAAGCAGTAAGTGTAGCAGTTGAATAGTTAGAACCACCATCTGCTGATAACTGTAAAACTATATCTGTGTTTAATGCGTTAGTACCAGATTGGTCTTGGTAAGTAATAATAGCACCCATAGAAGATGTACTTGATGGTGCAGTTATTATATTTCCTTCAAATGAACCTGTTGCTGAAGTATTATCTTCTGTAATATTTGATGGTTGAGAAGTAGGTACTGTTATACTTGTGTTTGATGGCTCAAATCCACTTCTAATTCCTCTATCAAAAACAAATCCATCATAATAAGATTTTGAAATAGTAGCATTATCACTATGATGTAAAGCACCATTTGTTCCACCTAAAATTATTTCTCTTAAAGGTTCTGTTGTTGCTGATTGTGTAAATGTTGCTACTCTAGTACCATTACTCCAAATAGAAATTGTATCGTTTTGTCTAGCTATTGCGTGATGAAACCAAGCACTACTGCCATTACTTGCGCTAAAACCAACATTAGTTTGATTATGATAAATTCTCCAATCACCAGCATTAAAACCTTCTCGCCATTTGTAAGTATTTATTTGCTTACCACCATCAGCAAAGTTTAAATGCCAACCTCTATAATAATCGCCACCACTAAGACCATTAGTGTGCAACCAAACTTGAAAAGTAAAATCGCCTGTATAACCTGTGCTATCTGTCCATTTAAACATTGGATTTACACTATCCATTCCATATAAAGACCGACTTCCAAATTTTGCTTGTGTTGTGTAAGTATAATCTCCACTAACATCTGAGGTTGGTGTTCCATATCCAGTATTGTTACCACCACCAGAATTAGTGTGTTCCATATTGTAATTAAAATCTGTTAATTGAGTTTGTGAAACAGTAGAAAGATATTCATTAGAATTTCTTGTAGCACCAACTAAATTTGTAATACCTGTAGCATCTTGGAATACATCAACTGATTGTGAGTTAGTATTGTAAGCTGATTTGTTTTGGTCAGATGCTTGTCTTAAAGCAAGTGTAGAAATATCATTAACAATTTTATTATCATCAAATGATGTTGCGTGTTGAGATACATTAGATGCTGCTATTCTTGCATCTGAAAAAGTACCACTTGTAATTTTACTTGCAGCTAATCCAGGTATTCTATCTGCACCTAAAGAACCAGTAGTAATTTTACTAGCATCAAGATTAGGAATCTCTGCTGCATCTAAATCTATTGCTGCGTTTCTAATTTTTATTATTGCCATAATTCTATATTACCTCGCTGTTGCTGGTATGTTATTAGTTCCGACTAGTGGAGATTCTGCAAATGCCATGTAGATGTATGTATTACCTGACCCATTTATTGCACCATGAGTTCCTCTACATTTAAAACCTTGTGATAACATATCTATAACATCTCCACCAGCTGAACCTGTTCCCTCTGCACCATTAGTATTAGCATATAATATTTGAGTCACTAAATTGAATGTGTTTCTTTTATTATCATAAATATGCCAACCCTCTCCAGAAGTATTAGTTCGCTTAATCATAACCCAAGCTGGTTTAAATCCTGTATAAATAAATGCTCCATCATTATTTCCATTTCCTGTGTAGCTTCCAAACTTACTAAATCCTTTTTTCTCTGCGAAGCAGTAAGCTATTAAATCTTCTCCACTTGCATTTATAACAGTAGCTGTTCCTAAAGAAAAAACAGAACTTGTTGGAGAAGTGTTGTTCCATCTTCCTGATGTACTAAAAGATGCATCACTTAAATTTAATCTTATAGCAGTTCCATTACCTAAACTTTCATGATAAACTTCCCAATTATCAGCAGTTTCTAATCTTTTAACAATTATCATTTTAGGTGCAACTCCTAACCCATGTCCAACTGTAGCATTAGCACCTGTACCTGTATAAGATACAATACTAAATCCACTTGTAGTATTAGCACTAACAGTTGAGGTTATGCTTCCATCTGTGTTTGATGCAGTTGTGTTTGAGGCTAACCAACACCAGTTTGCATAATTACCACTAGACCAGTTAATTCCAAGTGAACCAGCATTTTGAGTTACACTAAATCCATCAGAATCTAAAGATAAAAATTCAGAAGTATAATCTGCTTCAGCATTTGTTAAGTTAGAAGAAATTATTTTTCCAGCACCTCTAACTGAATCAAAAATATAATGATTAAAATTTAGTTGATTTCTAGTTTTATTCCATACTAAATCTGGTTGAAATCCTACACCAGTAATTCCTCTATTAGAAGAATCATCTCCTGTATAAAGAACAGTATTAAAATAATCTGTGGGTTTATTAATTTGTGCCATTAGCTATACTCCTGTGCATTAATTGATTTTGTGCAAAGTGCTTTATAACCTGTAGGAACTGAATATTCAAATATTCCTATTCCATCATCTGGGTTTTGTGCTGATGATACAGCAGTTGTGCCGAAATATCCATTACCGAAATTAAACTCCCACCCTGTACCACTATCATAAACTCTACCACCAATAAAATAAGTTTTGTTTGCTGTTATAGATGTAGCTGTACCACTATTTTGAACAACACCATTTTTATACCAAAGCAATTCATTATCGTCTAAATTTAAAGCAACACCTATTATATCGCCTGTTGTATATGTATCATGACCAGTTGATGTAGAACCCCCATTTGTTCCAATATGTCCATTTTGACTATAATACCAACTGTCATTTGTACTACCTAACCAACTTCCATTTGTTTGAAGAACACTATCTGTTGCAACAATTCCAATAGTTCCATAAGCACTACCTGATACTGTTGCTTTAGCTTCTATATACCATTTTCCTGAAGATACTCCTAAACTACTTACATAATTATTGTCTGTAGCACCACTATTTAAACCTTTTAAATTTCCATTTGATAATGTAAAGTTTGCATTTAATCCTACATACAAAGGATTTATTGTAGCAAATACATTACTAGGGGTATCAATCGTTTGTGTCATTGTACCATTAACTGTGAAGTTGTTTGCATTACCAGAACTATCTGTTCCAAAAGCACCACTATTTTCAAATTTTAAAAAGAATCCATTTGTACCAT
>Ga0222718_10000601_pt1 | contig 36814 bp, 62 predicted proteins | sample C33_27DmetaG_FD_165045 | JGI IMG/M metagenome (GOLD analysis project Ga0222718, IMG submission 165045) | Estuarine water microbial communities from San Francisco Bay, California, United States - C33_27D | ecosystem: Environmental > Aquatic > Marine > Unclassified | place: USA: California...
ATTAACAACACTGTTCGACTTGTGGGTGTACGGGAACACCTCGTTGTAGTACTGAATCAGGCTGTCCATCGTGAACTTCTTCGAAGCGAGGAACTCAGCAACTTCTTTGTACTTTGCAAACTTCTCGTGTGCAAGACCAAGAGTGTCCTTCACTTGCTCAGGATTGAATGCAGAGCGGTGACCAAGTTTGACACCATTCTTGGAATGGGCGCCAAGAGACAAAGTCAGGGTGTTATTGCACACAACACGGATTGGCGTGAACCGAATGTCAATCGCACGACCATACTGGTGAGGGTTGCTGAACAACAGATAACTGTCAATCTGGTCATCCCCAAGAATCGAGAACGACTCCTTTACTTTGGCAAGGCACCACACATTGCGACCCTCTTTCAGAGAACCAGCAGTATGCAACTCCATATCGCCAGCGAGGACAAACTCAGAGAAGAACTCAAACGCTTGTTCGTTCTGAATGGGGTTCCAGTCATCACCAACGACATCAAGAATCGAATTGTCGGACGAGCGAACAAGAGCTTTCTTGCCAGTGACCTTTTGACCCGCAGCGATAAACATATCCTGTTTCTCAACGGTCCAATCACAGCCAGCCTTCTTCATCATCTGAGCAGGGGTCAGGTCATTGGAGACCGACTCGCCCAAACCGTGCCAAGGTACTTCGCCAGCATAAGCCATAGTTTCTACTTCATGAGACATATCATCTTCCTTTCGATTAAAGAACCTTCATTATCTTCGATTTCAAACCAACAGTCAACAGATTTGGATGGATATTTCGTACGCCGGGGTGACGTCTTGGGAATCCAACCAATGTTGTACAATTTGTAGCACTTCTTCTGTACTATCGCATTCACGATCCCACACTGTGTGGAATTCGTCTGTGACAATCACACGGACCATCTCATATCTCCTCCTCAACGTCATCGACGATGATGTCGTTGCAACGCATCATGTCCGCTACATCATATTCGCTCATATACTTCAAGCACATCTTTGCGACAGTTTCCGCAGAGATCAAGCCTTCGTCGATCATCGTCAGCAATTGAATTGTTTGATCACGCATTTACATTCACCTCCAAAACCTTCGTAGGAAACTCGATCTTACCATCATACTCGAGCTGGGCGCGCTCGAAGTCAGTCAAGTAATCATCCGAGTGGATAGACCAACCTACAATAAACTCTTCACAGAAGTCGTTGGCAACTTCCACCTGATCACGAACGTTGTTCAAGATCTGATCAACCCGAGCTTCCGCCCACTCGTAGTCGGCGTCGAAGTCCAGGCTCTCGACCACGTACTCAGAGCCGCCCTTCAGCTTCCAGTACGGCTCTTCGGCCGAACCGTAGTTTTCGCAATACTGAGTGAAGATAATTAGCTTGGACATCTCGAACTCCTTTTCTCAACTGTTGCGTCCAGTATCTTATGTATTCGATTTCAGGTCAACAGCCAATTTAATGTGCTTACAATCTCCGCGGAAATTAAATCCGGGGCAGGAACACCGCCCGGTAGCAAGATTAACTTGGTACTTTTTACCATTACTGCCCGGAACTTCAACCAAATCTTGAGACTTTCCTGCCCGGGGAAATAAACTAATATCCGCTTTCACGAATGTTCGTCCCCGGCGATCAAATCCAGAAATGCCATTTTTGAAGTAAGTTGGTTCAGATTCCCCCTGGCGGAGGTATGCCACCAACTTGCTACCATCAAGTAGATATGTGTGGTTAGGGTAGTCCCACACCGTAGTTTCTTGTAGTGCTTCCATACGCTTCCTCAGTTGTTCCGTTCAGTGTCTTGTATATTCGACTTGACGTCAACTAGATGGAAAGTGTTATTTCCGAGGCTGACCCGCCCGGAGAAGGTTGCAGGTGTTTGGGTAATAAGGAACACCTGCGAATCCCCACCTAGCCTTAAGCGGCTAGAGCAAATACCTCATCATTGGCATTTATAGTTTTTTGCTTCTTCGGCCGGGTAGTCCCAACCCTACGGTTTTCACATTACCGTGCTGTCCACTCTGTTACTCATTGCCCTGTCGAAACCTGTACACCCCCATCATAAACATATAGTTTGGATCTTACTATGAGCATTGTTATCTCATTCGCCAGTAGACTATATGCTTATGGTGGAGGTGGGCGGAATCGAACCGCCGTCCAGAACACCTTTCTCATTGCTTCATACAGCAATAAATTTTGGATCAGATAGCTGGGTTTGCTCGCTCTAGGCATCCGGTGAAGACGAAACATTACTGCTCGTCAGATCCAATACTATTTATTGCCAAAGTTTTCTTGACTCGTTCTTTGTCTTGTCAGACAACGGAACATAATCAAGTTCCTCTGCAATTTGATCATTATTATAAGCCCATTCAAAGAACTTGTAAACAGCTTTTGTATTCTCGCCGTTAGGATAGACGATAATGAATGTCTGTGCTGTGATAGCCCAGTCACCAGACTTGAACGTATCGGCACTTGGTGCTACACCGTTAAGCGTAGTTGTCGTAAGATCATTTTGCTTAGCAAAAGCATATTCCACATAGCCGACTGCTCCTTTAATTTGTGTAACCATAGCAGCCACACCGGCGTTGCCTTTACCACCCATTGTATTACCTTCCCACTTCACTGCTTTACCTGGCTTCAACTTAAACTCTTTTGAGTTGCTAGCAAGATAGTTAGTGAAGATAGAAGTTGTGCCAGAACCGTCTGAACGGTGCGCAACCGTGACAGGCATGTCAGGTAGACTTGCATCGATCTCTTTCCAGTTCTTTACCGAACCAGAAAACAATCGAGCAACTTGATCTGTTGTGAGATTAATTTGGTTTTTCTCTACACCTGGCAGATTGACTACAACTACGACACCACCCATCACTGTGGGGAATTGTACTTGACCATCTTTCTTGAGGTCTGCTTCTGAACGTGCAACATCAGATGCACCAAAGTCAACAGTCTTACGACCGATCTGTTTGATACCACCCGAAGATCCGATTGCCTGGTAATTAACTTCAATACCAGTCTCTTGTTTATATTGCTCTGCCCATTTAAAGTAAACGGGAGCTGGGAATGTTGCACCAGCGCCAGTAATAGCAGCTTGTGCTGTGAGTGTGATTGTAGCTGCAAGAGCCGCGATGATTGGTTTCATTCTTTCTCCTTAAAATAGAGCTTATGCTCATCAATATCTAGAGTGAGAAATATTAAAGTTTGAAGAATTTTTTATTAAGTTTTTATTAAACTTATTTTAAAATTAAAATACTTTCCTCAACAACTTGATCAATCCTACAAATAACCAGGCAAATAATACTCCAAATCCAAATCCCACAACGAAATATATCTGCTTAGTAAGAACAAACTCGTACATACTAGATCCCTTTACTAGCTCTGTACTTCTCTCTCAACTGTATAAAACCACCAATCCATTTGTCTCGATGTTCAATGAACAGTTGGGGATCATTGTCATCAACACCCATAATAATAACAAGTTGAGTAACAGGAAGTTTTGTTCTTTCTTCAAACGCTACAGCATAGCAAGCCGTCTGCATGAAGTAATCATGAATGTCATCAGCTGACTTCCACCGACGAGACGTCTTGAAGTCAATAATTGACAGACGACCTCTGAACTCAGCAACACAGTCGACTGTACCAGCAACCTGGAGGTGGTCAGAATATAGTGGCGTCTCTAGAGCTCTTATGTTATCGATCTCATCAAGATACGGAATCATTGATGTAAACATATCATTATCATCAGCTCTTGCATCAGTCTTGTTCTCTTTCAAGTAGTACTCACAAAGAGTGTGAATACGAGTACCACGAGATGATGCCTTCGATGAGATTGCGTTTGCAGTCTGTTCACCTACCCGTCGACGCCACTCCATAATCTGAGCCATCTTATATTGACTCGTGATTGTAGTGACGCTAGGATACTTTTGACCTGTTGGTGTTTGGTATACTCTTGAACCATCTTCGTTAGTGATCCGCTCTAATTTACCAAAGTCATGATCAATAAATGTTTTTACTTTTCCCATCGATAGTATAAATGTGAGCCTACTCTTACTATGTAGGTCTTTGTTTTACGCCAATTCGGCTTGACGTAATAAGCATGATAGTGAGTAGCACCATCTGTGATTCCACGGAAACGACCTGCATACAAGAACTCACGGGCCCAACGATATGCCTGTTCCCATGCCTTCAAGTCACGGGGATTATCCGACTTGCCATCACAATACCAGCTGAACTGACACTTGTTTCGAATAATCTTTCCACTCTTTGTCTTACGCGCTTGCTTAACAACACCACATACAGTGTCAGGATACCTGCTGTCAAGTACGCGATTTTGAACGACATCAGACACAGCCATCGCATCAATCAGCGAGCTGGAACTTGTTTCATAGTAAATGTTCAGGGCTAGACACTCTACAGCAGTGTGATCCTTTTCTTCCATTGAGGCAGGAGCTTGTGCTTGAGCAGCTGATGATGCAATAGTCAACGATGTGAGAATTGTTGTAATCATTTGAAGCATGGGTTTTATTTATGTGGAACACAATTGCAATTGTACAGGATTATAAATAACCTGACAACAATAATAAAAAACAGGGACGGATTATGATTGATCCATTTACAGCCATGGCGGCCGCATCGGCTGCGTTTAAAGGCGTGCAGACCCTTGTCAACCACGGGCGTGAAGTAGAAGACGTGTTTGCTCAACTTGCCAAATGGGCCGGCCACGTATCAGATGTCCAAGAGTGGCTCGGACAGAAGTCAAAACCATCTATTTTCAAAAAGTTAACATTTCAAGATGACACTAAAGCTGCACTTGAACATGTAGCTCTTCGCAATAAAATAGCAGAACAAGAAAAACAGATACGAGAGATGTTTCAGTGGTATGGACCACCTGGTGCATACGAAGAGTTTATCAAAGCACGTCGAGCTATCAAAGCACAACGGGAAAAACAGATATACGAACAGCTCCGCAGACGAAAAGCATTTGTTGAGTTTGTAATTGCCATAACGTTGTTAGCTAGTGCTGTTTCTTTAATAATTTGGTTGGGTGTACTAATAGTATCTTATAAGGGAGCACTGTAATGTATGAATATAGATGTAAGGTTAATAGAGTCGTCGATGGAGATACAGTAGATATTGATATCGATCTCGGTTTTGGCGTTTGGTTGAAAGATGAGCGTGTACGTATCATGGGTATTGATACTCCCGAATCTCGTACAAGTGATAAAACAGAAAAAGTGTTTGGTCTTGCTGCAAAGGCAAGATTGAAAGAGTTACTTGGTAAACAGGCTATTCTGAAGACCCAAGTAGGTAAAGGTGGAGAGGATATGAAAGGAAAGTTTGGACGTATCCTCGGTGACTTTGTTGCGCCCGACGGTCGTCTTGTCACAGAGATCATGATTGAGGAAGGACATTGTGTTCCTTATTTCGGCGGCAGCAAAGAAGACGTGCAGGCTCAACATATGAAGAACCGTCAGCGTCTAATAAAAGAAGGGAAGGTAAAACTATGATTGATACTATTCTAGGTCTACTTGTCGACTATTGGATGGCAACTGCTTTTGGTGTATTGATTATCGTTGGTTGGATCGTCAACTTGTTTGGCGTCGATCAAAATGAAGACATTGTCGGATTCAAATACAAAGAAATGCCTCACATGAAACCAATTCGAATCCCAACGGATGGTAGAGGTTTTTGGAAAGCCATTTGGTGTTGGTTCTGGGAAGTTCGTCAGTGGGAGATCGCCAAGGACTGGCATTTTGAAGTTGGCGGCCAACAGTATGTTATTCCAGCCGGCTTTCAATTTGATGGTGCCTCGGTACCCAAGTTCTTGGCATCGTGGTTATCACCTGTCGGTATCTTACTTGCTGGTGGTCTAATTCACGACTACGTGTACAAATATACTGTTCTACTGAAGAAGAACAAGAAAGATACCAGTGAGCCAATGAATCAGAAACAAGCCGATCAATTGTTCCGTGATATCAACATTGAGCAGAATGGTATCCATGTTCTAAACTGGGCTGCTTATCTTGCACTTCGTGTTGGTGGCTTTGTTGCATGGAACGGTCACCGTAAGCGTAACTGCAAAGTAGGAGAGAAATAATGGGCTGGGTACTTAACAGACTAAAAGAAAGAACGTCCTGGGATGGCATTATCTGCATTGGTGCAGGCGTTGCATTTATTGTCCTAGGCCCATTTGCCAAGTTTGCCGCATACGGTGCTATTGCATACGGCGCTTGGACAATCTGGAAAAAAGAAGACTAACCGTACTTCTTATCGTGCGCTTTGCCTTTACCATAGTCACCTTTGTAAAGGCGAAGCGTTTCCGCCTCAAAGTTTAAATATTGGCCAATACGGGTACCTGGTTTGATTTTAATTGGGCCGACATTAACATGCATCACGCCAGCCATTACACCATTGTAACCTGAATCATATAATCCGCTTGTCAGGAATACACCGTTACGATTCAACGTCGATCTGGTAATCACCCAGCCAGCCTCGCCATCAGCAACGTTGATTTCATTTTGCATAATTACTTCATACGAGCCTGGCTCTAGCCACCAATAGCCATCTGGTCCAGGTTGCACCTCAACAGAACCACGGTGTTGCTTCTGTTCTTCGTCGATCAGAAATACTTTAGGCTTGATGGTAAATACTTTACCAATTCTTAGATCGACAGCATTCGGCTGGATGTCTACTTCTTCAACTGCAGAAAGAAATGATTGTGTCCTATCGCTAGCAATATGCTTCATTAAATAACCTCCAATTGTTTCAACATCTTAAATGTATGGACTTCTAAGTCTTCTAATTGTCCACTATTATCGATAATATAGTCAACAAGATGGTCATCAAACCCACGCTCAGTAATATGACCGTCATACTGATAGCCAGGCCTATTGATCTTGATAATCTTTGCACCAAGACCCTTCAACATCATGTACTCATTATCAAATCGTAAGTCGGTTATCAAGAATACACTGTTAACAACCTGGGCACGAGGATTTCTCAATACATCATATACATAGTCATTAAACTGACGACTATCATAGTCACGCATCTTCATACCAATCTCACGAACGACATGACGAGCATCGGCAGTACGTGTTTCTCCGTTGATTGTGAACGATAGTGTCGATCGCTTGAACTGATCATACTCACGGTTGTCCTTCAGACCAAATAGCTGTTGGATGTGATATTTGATAGGATCGGCAAAAGCAGCTTGCTCAACGTGTTGGTAGTCGGATCCACAGTATCCTTGTACAAGTGATGCAATCGTATCTTTACCAGATCCTTTTGGACCTGTAAATGCAAGAATAAACTTTTTCATTATCGATTGAGAATCAGGTTGGACATATAGTCAAGGTTGTAGTAAACATCCTTGCCATCATGATCCTGATTATACGCGAAGTCGACTTCTTTTTCAAACTTTCCTTCACGTAGGCCGGTAGGAGAGTTATCGAACCTAATGCCATTGATACCTGCCCATACAGCAGCACTTGAATCCCAACTAAAGATGTACCAACGGTATTCCCATAACAGTTGGATCTCCTTAGGACCATCAACCATACCAAGGCAGTGGAATCGCTTTTTAGCTTCCTTACCATTCAGCAGACCACGCTTTGCGAGACGTTGGAACACTTCGAACCGAGACAGATACCGCTGCATCTTATACGCATCACTACGGTTACCATCTTCGAATGTAGATTCGTTGACACCACATGCAATAGGACAACCAAGAATAGATAATCCAATTAGGTCAATGTCGGGGTTACCAAGCGCCCACTCAATACAATCAAGATAGTCGTCCATATCCCCAACTGCACTCTGAGGAACAAAGAACGTATCAAACCCTGCGTCCTTGAACTTCGGTGCAAGCTCCATAGCAGCATCGATAGTCTTCTGCGCAGGTTGTTTCGGATAGTCTGACATCACAATGCAGTCAGCATTACATGCGTTACCCATTTCAATCAGCTTGCTCGACTCGTACATTTCTAAACCGAGCTTAAACATCTCGAATGCACTGTTGTCCATAATCTTATACTTCTTGTCTTTTAGACCAGCATAGTAGTCACGATACGCAGGGTCTTCTTCGACAAGGTGAGCTAGCAGCAAGTGGGCCCCATTGTCCTTTGTATACCTATCAAGATACGCTGTCGGAGAGATATGACAGAAGTTGATAGGTAGGGATGCATTCCGCTTGTTTGGATCCATTATTTACTCCATGATAAACGACAGCCGTTCTCGCCGTCTTCTGATACCTCGATAGTATACTCCCTATCAGGCCATTGGGCAATGCATTTGTCATACAGGTCACGAGCCATCATCTCACACGATTTGTAATCGAGCTGTAATGTCCCGTCGTTATACCAACGCTCAATGATCCGTTTTGCTTGGATAAATTCTACATCGCGATCGTCATGGAATACTTCCATCTCAACTTTGAAGTGGAAGATATGACGATGTGGCGTTCCTAGGAAGCTGACGTCAAGCCAATCACCAGTCGCTAGTTTAGGATCTGTTGCAGCTGCAGGATACTTGTGGATACCCTCTTTCTGAAATGTCACCCAGATGAAGCTCTTGCTTTCCATTTCTTCACTCTCTCTTTCACATTATAAAACACACGAACAGCTTTCTTGTACTGCTCTTCATTCAACGCAACGATTTCTGTAATACCTGAGAAACCATCCCATGTTCTTTGATCACCAAGATACTCTTCTAGCCATATGTTCTTGGGGAACATTTCTAGAAGAGCAGACTCGAGAAAGATTACAGATTCATCAGACCCAATTATACTTGCAACACACTTAATATCAAAGTCTTCGTATACCTTGCCGTGTACAGGGTCTGTGAACCTCTTCATGGCGTCCATGTGTTTTGTTACACCGAACTTATAGAATCGCTTTTGAGTCACCTTATCGGTGAACTCCATCATATAACATTTAGCCATTACGCCATACGTGCAGAGTTTAGAAACTCACGACGAAGCTCAGAATTCATCTCAGCGAACGCGCCACGAGTAGCAAGCGTCATCGTCGTCGACGTAACGTCTTGGATACCACGAGACTTAACACAGTAGTGCGCACCATCGATGTACACAGCAACATCGGGCGAGTCTGTGATAAAGCTGATCGTCTCAGCAATCTGCTCAGTCAGACGTTCTTGCACTTGCGGACGCTTAGCAAAGAACTGAACGATACGGTTCAGCTTAGACAAACCGAGAATAGTCTTCTTCGGAATGTACGCAACAGTCGCCTTACCATCAATCACAACAAAGTGATGTTCACAGTTCGACTGAACGTTGATCTTACGCTCAAGAACAAAGCTGTCTGTCTGACCTAGCTTGTTCTCGATCCGAGTACACTTCGGAAAGTTATCATAGTCAAGACCAAAGAAAATCTCACGCGCATACATCTTCGCAACGCGGTTGGGTGTATCACACAACGAGTCGTCGGTGAGGTCTAATCCCAATTCTTCCATGATGGCTGTAAAGTGACTAGCGATATTGTTAATCTTAGTCTTCTGATCAGCCTTGACTCGGTCGTAGACCATAGGGGTCTCTAGACCTACACTTAACAGATGCTGACGAACCTGTTCGCCAAGCACTGGGTCACATTTTTCCATTGGTTGCATTATTGCTCCTACTTCTTCTTAGGTTTAGGTGGGGGTTCTGGATATGTACCCCATTGTACTAACAACTCCGGTGGACAGTCAACTGGTCCACCTTTGTCTAGCCACATCTTGGAAATTATGTACATTGGATAACCATAGTACACCAATCCATATCTTACTTGAAAATCTTTATGATCATATGTTGCTCCATCAGGAGCGGTGGGAAACGGTCTGAATCCCCCGACGCGTGATTTGTATAACTCGTCGTGAAGTTTCTTACGTTGTTCGAAGTCACTCATAGATCAACTATTTATCTTTATGTTGTTTACCATATCATATGCTCTTGGATGCAATGCTATAATTAGTTGGTATCCATCTTCATTGAAGCAGTGGGCATCATGAACAATACTCGTATCTATAATATACACACGACCAGGCTCAAAGTCGCAATCTACCAGAACATTATTCTTTGCATATCTTAGTCTCATGCTCTCTGTACCCATCCACAACCGTATCATTATTGGCATTGTGGATAACGCGTCAATGTGAGGTACAAACAAACCCCCTGGCTTCCAATAAAGAAGGAGTGATCTATACAGATCATTCTCAAATATCCTCAGCGGTTCGGCAAAGGGAAGGTAAAAAACCTCTGTTGGTTTGTTGTAATCACTATCAATATATACTTTGTCGTTACCCAACTGATTCAGTTTTTGGAATGATATATTTGCATCATCATATTCTTTGAGTGTACCATCTAAGTTAGCTAGAGGAATAGAATATCGAGGCAAATCCAATGTACGATGCAGCATTTGCATGAAGTACTTGCTGTATGGCTCAATTTGTTGTTGTATCTTGCTTGCGTCAATTTTTATTGTCGTGGGCACCAGAAAGTCTGTGTGCATTTGTTTATATTCTTCCTCTGTCAGAGTCGGAATACTATTTTTAATCAAGTGTTGTTTACCTTCTACTAGGTCCAACAGACTTTTCTTAATTGCAGCAGTATCTACTATCATTGCTTAGCATACGAATAAACGTCAGGGGCATACCTAAACGGATACTCACCACCAAAACGCACCCAGCTCATATATTTCTCGTTGATGATAGGGTCTACACCATAACGCTCCCACTTCTTAGCCTTTGACTTACAACGCTTGCGAAGCTCGTCATAACTAAGACCGGTGTCGGTTGCTGCTTCTTCGATAGTATCAAAACCACGCTGGCCGATTAATCCAGTATCAGGAGTCCAATAGCGAGCATAGTAATAGCGAGGAGCCATCCCTTTGTCTTCTACAAGCTCAATACCAGCAAGTTCATATTGCTCTTTCCACGGAAGATGACGAGTGTTAGTCCCGTTCTGTATTGGCGACAACCTAATGTTCTCTTCTGACGTGACGAGGTGGACCTTAGAGAACTCACCAAGGAAGTCAATGATTCGGTCGATCTCAGGGTTCGCATCAATAATCTTGTATGCAGCTTGTTGTCGGGAATGATAATGATCTTCACATCCACCAGCAACTCGAAACCCATTTCTATCGATCAGTGATTTAGATACAAACCCAGATTTTGTTGTATCCACTTCAAAGATAATTGTACCAATTGCTCGAGCAAGGTCCATAGATCGTTCGACCTGATCCTTGACATCTAACATTGAACGAATCAAGACAGCAGCGGTTTGTGCATTCATAATATAACTCAATCACAAAAACAACTTAATTATAACTGCTTTTGTAATTAATGTCAATCTTCTTTTCGTTTGTCAACAAACTCTTCTAGAATTCCCATTGCTTCTGCGGCGACCAGTAGACCACCAGCAATAACCAGACTTGCGTCGATTAGGAATCCACAAGCTGTGATTCTCAGAATACTTTTTGCAAGCGATACATTAAAATGATTCATTATTTACTTTCCGATGATGTTTGCCCAGAGATAAGCATGTACACGAGCAGATACCCGATACCCACGTGCCAAGGCGGCGTCAGCAATAACATGAGCTGGAATATGGCCATCTACTTCTCCTCGCTGACCCTCAACCGTACCACCAAGAGGCATGATCCAAATAGGATACTTCACACCCTCTGCACGATACAACTTAATTACATCGTCAATCTCTTGCCAGCTTTCCTCAGTACCGCTACATACAAACTTTAGCTGTCCCTCTGGCGATAGATCATAATATTGTGACACCACTTGTGGTTGAATTGCCTTTTCTCGCTTCTCGCCAGCAACTGTCCACAACTTGGGACTAATAGAAAAGAACAGCTCCGTCGACATATTCGATGACCAATAGCCAAGAAAATCGTCTGTCAGTTCTTGCGTACCGTTTGTTTCATATGTTACTGATGGAATATCCTGTCCGTGTTGTTCATAGTACTGCAACACTGCACAGCTGGCTTGTTGGGCGTGCTTCATCATAGGCTCGCCACCAGTAAAGCACATATGGATATTGTTGTCAAACTTACGGTTGGGAATAACGTCTAGAATCTTTTCTGCAATCTCATTAGCAGTATGTTTGTGCTGAAGATGTTTAAACTTAGCAGACCATGAGTATGACGAATCACAACCTTTCTCAAATACAGGAAGGTCTTCGATTCGTTTAAAGTCCTCTACTTTGATCTTTTGATATGGTAGATCATACGTATCTGGATTAGTTGGATCTTTCTGACCAAATCCATCACATTGCAAGTTACAAAGAAAGAACCTCAACCAAGCTGTAGGTTCACCGGTGTAGTGACCTTCCCCCTGCATAGAGTAGAAGATCTCGCTGTAAGCATATTTTTTATCACTCATCTTTTTTCTTTATCGTCCAAGAACCGTCTTCATTATCGTACCATTCTAGGGTATCTCCAACTTTCCAACCAGCCTCAGCCATTAGCTCGTCAGGAAATTCTAATGCTAGATCACCTTCAAACTCAATTACAGGTACAGTAAACTTAACAGGTAATTTCATATTAGCCTTCGTAGATAGCCGAGTTAGCTTGATGCTCAAATACTTCAGCACTTACTAACTTTACTGTTGCACCAACAGGATATCTGCTGTGCTTGTTCTGTTTCATTTCTTCTAATAGCTCGCTCATCTTGTCATAACACATCTTAGCGAACCCCTCACAACCAACAGCGTCAACAATCCGCAGATCACATATAGCTCCGCGCTCGTGCGGCTTGACGTTAGGAAACTCACCAGTGCCACTAGGAAGATTACCTAGATGTGACAGTCGTTGGAACTCTTCGAGATATGGATCGTCTTTAGCAACGACAAGTGTATGGTCGAACATATACTCCGACCATTCCTTGAACATCTTCAGACCACCAAAGTCCATTACCCAGTTACGATCATCCAAAGACTCACTAGAAAAGATGAGCTTAATACCAATTGAATAACCATGAAGAGTAGAACAGTGGGAATGGCTCGCACGCCACTGTCGAAAGCAAGTGCTAAGTCCTCGATCATTTCCATACGTCTTTGTCGAATAGTATTTCGCCATTTATACCTCTATGTCTAGTTTCTTTATACCCAACGTCCAATTCTCTGCCGCATCTTCCACATAGTTTAGACTATTTACAGGGAAGTGCTCTTCGGTGATCTTTACACCGGTACTTGTAAAATAGTCGATAGCATATGATTGCGGCCCTGTCTTGTATACAACGCAATAGTCGCCATTATCCTTGTAATATGTTGAGATCTCATTGATCATGTGTGTACTCCTTAATCATAGGAAATATCTCTGCAATTGCCTTGCTGCACTCGCGAGCAACTTCCATGTGTTCTCTTTGTGTACCGTTGGACGATCTCAACTCAACATAATGAATCCATGAGCGAATGGTACCGTTAACATACAAACGAGACATCATCAAACCTTCTGGTAATAATGCTCGTGCCTGTTCTTTTGCAATACCTTGCTTGATAGCCCAATTATACTCTTTCTGACAGTTGTGCGCAACTCTCATCTGAGCATGGAGCCAATCGGTCTGCAGCTGCCTATCTTCCGTCTCTATACTGTTTTGTCTATTTGTCTCGTCTTGAAGACGTGCCTGCCGATATACAAATTCCATATCTTTCGTTGGGTCGGCGTAGCGTTGGGAAAATTCTTGGAAGGAAAAGGAACGATGTCGTAGTAGCTGACGTGCGATATCTCTGGTGGTTTCGACTTCAATACAGGCTGACACCATTTCAAAAGGAGACCAATGCTTGTGCTTGGCCAGGTATCGGATGAGTTTTTCTGCTGTGCCGAGGTTGAACTGATTGGTTGGATTGGATACTCGGGCGCAGAATGCGATAAGGTCCTGCGCATCTGAAAGACCTTCATTATACATCTCCCTTGTTGGTTTTGATACACTAATTAGTTTTGCTTTCATATCATTCCATCTTAAAGTCTTTGAATTTGTTGTTGGTCGACTTATCAAATAGCGGACCATCGTCTACCAGCTCTGCAGTTGCATTCTCTACATCATACAGTCGCATCTTAGATCTATCTACACCAAGTACAAACCTTTTAAACATACTTGGATCATTATATCTATTCTTCAGCTGCTTAACCATAATCTGACCCTGGCTCTCTAAATCCTCATTAGATACAAGCGCAAACATTAGATCGGCAGTAGCAGGGAGACCAAAACTCTCTGACGTATCTTCAAGTCCAGGATCCGAACTGGAATAACCGGACCTGGTTGTCTGGGTTGCTGATACAAAAGGTACGTTGAACTCGACAGCAAGTCCCCGTAACTCCTCAGCAATTGCCTTGATATAGGTATAAGAATTGATTGCACCACCCATTGCCTTCATTCTAGCAGAAGCACAGATATTTAGGTAATCTATCATAACAATCTCTGGTACAAAAGACTTCTTCAGTTTAAGCTCATTAAGTAACGCACGGAAGTGTCCGGTGTTTGCCTGACCTGTTGGATACTCTTTGATAATTAACTTGCCATTCGTCTTAGCAGCAATATCTTGCACTTTTGTAGTCAACATCGACTTAGACAAATGCTCAAGCTGATCAATAGGTACGTTCAATAAGTTGGCATCGATACGTTCAGCAATACGCTCCTCAGCCATCTCCATAGTTATGTAGAGGACGTTACGGCCTTGTGTAAGAGCATTAGCAGCCATATGGCACATGAATAGAGACTTACCAACACCGGTGCCAGCAAGAGCAACATTAAGAGTTTTGTTAGGAAGCCCGCCTTTGGTGATTTTGTTGAAGTACTCAAGGTCAAAGGGGATTCTTTCTTCCTGCTCATGGTAAAACTCATATCGTTCCTCTACGTTCTCAACGTAGTCGTGGCCAATGTTAGCATCAAATGATACTGCTAATGCTTTCTGTAGAATATCAGGTAGAGCATTCTTCGTAAGAGTCTGATGCTTACCATCAATAATAGTAATCGACTCCATAATCGCATTATATACGGCTCTATCCTGGCACCACTTCTCGGTAGTGTCTAACAACCACTTATCGTCTACAGGATCTTTACCAAAGATATGTGGGATGATCTCAACTGCGTGACGATATTGCTCATCACTCAATGTATTTGCTTGATCGAGCTCAATCTTAAACGCTTCCAATGTAGGGAGCTTATTATATTTAGAAACAAACTTACCAACCTCTTTATACAGCTGGCGATATACACCCTCAAAGTAATCAGGTTTAACAAATGGTAACACCTTACGCATATACTGCTCATTTGTCAGTATATTACGTAAAATAGTCTGTTCGATGTTTATGTTCAAAGTTTTCCTTCTTCTCGCATCTTAGCGCGGATCTTCGTTGCAGAGATATCATGAACCGCTTGGCCGAGATCATGTTCTGTAAACGTATATCCTACACCGCGACCATAGCTAATGTCAACAATGTTCGGCACTTGTTGAATAATATATTCAACGCCATTAGTAAATCCATCCTTAGCCAAACCTTCCTCGATGTTCTTAACAACAGTAGGAAAGTCAAACGGGTTATCATTCTGGCCAGGCACACGGTCGTTTGCTTCTTTGTCCTTAGGCACAGTGCGGACCATAATAAACACTTGGCCTGTGATGGCATGGATACGCTTAAACAATTCTTGATGGCCATCATGCCATGGCTGCCACCTACCCAACATCTGTACTGTTGGCTTTTCCCAATCAAACGTCATTTTTTCTCACTCCAAACTTAATGTGTTTGTACCATACACGTTCATGTGCATAGTACAAGAAGAATTTAATAACTAGATCTGCTACAAATACAAAGCCGACCGCTTTAGGGGGGAGTCCAAATGTCCATGCAATTGCTGCTGTAGTTATACTAGCAATAATGCGCCACGTTACTGCTTTTGCTAGATGGCGTTTTCTGTCGACTGTTTCCATTTGAATTTATCCTTAAGGTTACCCGCTAGTTCCTCAATTGCATCATCAGACAGGTGGTCTGTGATTAACAGGTCAAAAGTAGTTGGTTCAACAAACATCTTGTTTGTGTCTTCAAACCGACCCTCTTTAATTGTATTGACCCAAATCGTATAGTCAGCATTAAAGATTTCACGAGTCTCAGGCAACGGACAAACAAAGTCACACATTACAATCCGACCATTGTTGGATTCGAATTGTGCAAGGTTATTCATCCGTGCCGCTTGACGAAGACGAGCTTCTGGTCCAAACTCCCAGTCGTTGGCCATTCCACGAACTTCATCAGCATTGAACCAGCCCCAGCCAGTATGCTTCTTTAGACGTTCAGCAAGCCACGTCTTACCAGAACCTGGTAGACCCATAATTAAAATTTTCATTGTTCTCTCTCTTTTGTGAGTAAAGATCCATCCTGCAACCCGTAATGGATAATTGTGTATAACACATCACCAACATACTCTTGCAGCTCAACGTTTTCATGAGTTAGACTAGCATCAGGAGAAGATATCACCACAAAACTGTAGCGGAGTTCTACATCATCACGTCCTCTGCCATCCATTTGTATGTTCGCAAATCTGATAACAGTTTCAGGGTGGGGTCCTTCTAACAATCGGACTTCCCACCCATCCTCATCATCCTGAATAGGGACTAGATCGTAATCTTTACCTTCAGTCAGTAGACTCATTTACGATACTTTCTGGGTCGACTTGCGTCTGGTGCCCGATCGAGAATTGCTTCTTGATGAATTCTTTGAAGTCTGTTTCTTCGAAGATTGGTTTCCAGAACTCTTCCGCGAGCGTGTCTTTTTCGCGGTACTTAGGTCCAGTTCCGTTTTCGTCGCCGGGAACGGCCACGTTTCGGGCGTACCATCCGTTTGACGGTTTAACGACATAGCCGCCGGCGAGGGCGACTTCGAGGAGTCCGGAGTACTTTTCGACCCCCCCATCCCAACTAACCGAGATAGGAATTCTAGACTTTTCTTTAACATAACGTGATTTCTCCACATTGATTACAAAATGATATCCTTTGATCTCTGAGCCAACCTTATCTTGTTGACGACCAAGGATCCAGATGTTATCAGCAGAATAGTAGATACCTGTTCCACCTCCAACAACATCCTTAGGAAAGAGACCAATCTCTTTGTACGTATGGTTAACCGCAAGAAGAGGAATATTCTTCATAGTTAGGTACGGGGTTACCATACGGAACAGACCCTTGAGTGCCTTAGCACGAGACATATCTGCAACAGACTTCTCGTTTAGAGCATCCTCAACTTCTTTCTTAGACGCCAGGTTACCAATAGAATCAATAACAACAATGACGTTATCTTCACGAGCAATCTCTTCCAATTGCGACATCATATCGAACTTTAGTTCTTCTACGTTTGCCACAGGAGTATGTAGTACTCGACTAACGTCAATACCAAACGCCTCGAAGTATGACTGTGGGGAGCCAAACTCAGAGTCATAGAAAAGCATAACAGCATCTGGATACTTCTTCAGATAGGCGGCTGCCATCAGAAGTGCAAACGATGTCTTGAAATGCTTTGATGGTCCAGCCAGGACAGTCAAGCCTGGTGCAAGACCTCCTTCGACAGAGCCAGACAACGCGACGTTGACCATAGGTACATCAGTCGGCGTCATCTCTTTCTCTGAGAAGAACTTAGAACTAGCAAGGACCTCTGTATCAGCGATCTTGCTGTTCTTTTTTAGTTTATCCATAATTGACATTTTGCTCAATCTCTCTTTCGTCTTTTTCGTATTGTGACCGATACTGATTGTTGATTATAATAGCTTTCTCTAATAAGCTCAACTTGTCACTAAACTTGGTAAGTGCGGACGTATCTTTAGGGAAGCATGCACCTCCATAACCCTGCTTACCATCAAACCCAGGTACCTTAGTATGTGAATGACCAACACGGCTGTCTTCACCAACAACATTGATCACCTGGTTGAAGTCAATGTCATTCTGCACAGCAGCATCGTATAGCTGGTTGAAGAATGTTACTTTCAATGCAAGGAAGCTGTTGATTGTATATTTTACGAAGCTCGCTTCTTCGATACCCATATAGTGAATCCGACAGGGATTGCACAGACTATACTTTTTGTAGTAACGTCCAAGTCGCTGGGCATCTGTAAACGCGCCGCCAATCACATGGAACTGAGGATTAATAAACTGTTCGTTCGCACTCTTCTCTGTAAGAAACTCAGGATTGTATACAACCCCATGGCCCTTCACCTTACGAAGAATGTCCGGTGTTACTGTGGACTTAATTGCAATTGTATTATCAAAAATCTTGTTACCAGAACGAAGCTTAACCATTACGTCTTCAAGAATGGAAGAATCAATTTTACCATCCTTACCAAATGGTGTTGGTACACAAACAAAGATTAGCTCATACTGACCAATGTTTAGGTCTTCTAGTTTTGGAGAATCTGGATACTTAGGATCGACAATTGTCTTGTGAACCTTAGGATGAGAAAATCCATAGTCAACAGCCTTACCGACAAACCCATGACCAACAATAAGCATCTTCATTTTGTCTAGCATCATTCAGCTTCCTCCATGTAAACTCTATTTCTCAGATCACTGGTACTAAACCTGTGATAGCGCACATTAAAATAAATTTCAATTTCTCGTGTCTTGCAAATGTCCCTGCCTGTGAATTGCTTGTGCTTGTATTCTTCTCCGAGAATGCGAACATCAATTGGATATGCTTGAAGTATATCCTCAAGATCTCGTTCAGTTGCGTATGGAACAATCTCATCAACATACCTAACAGCAGCGAGCTGTGTATGACGCTCCACAACAGTCTGTACTGGTTTATTCTTTTCTGGTCTGTCAATAGATGGATCAATCTGTAGCGCACAAATAAGATAATCACATTGTTGCTTTGCCTCACGTAGCATCATAATATGACCGGCGTGCAACAAATCAAACGCCGATGCCGTAAATCCAATTCTAGCCATGTTTGTAAACATACTCCAATGCATTGTCAGCCTCTCGAAATAGAGGTCTGTTCTCATACCACTTACCAGTGTCATTGTCAAACTGGCGGCACAAATCTTCTATTTGCTTTGCAGTTATTGGATAACCAAGTTTAATTGCCTGGCCAGCGGTAGCAATCATAATCTGATACATCTTCCGATACCAACCAGATCCTTGGATCGTCTGATACTCTGCCGCCAGCTTCTTTGGCCAGAACGGACAGTCGTGATAACCTGACCATACAATATTTGTGTTGTCTAGTTGAGACTTTCTATACTCGATAATTTGCTCTCGCCATGCGTCTGGTAGTCTGTCGAGGAAGCTTGCCGAGTCAGTTCTTTCGTCGTACGTCCACTTGGCGCAGAGATAATCAGGATCGAGAGGAACACCACTGTTGCTAAAAATAAAGTTGTAAGCGCCAGCATACGTCGCAGGGATGTAATACATTCTGCTGAGATCTTTAGTCTGTCTATCTCCGATAGAGTCAACTTCGGAGTTGAGAGCGTACCAAAAGTGTTTAATCTGATCTTGTTGTACGTGTCGAGTAATTGGGAAGATAAGCCTGAACTTTGGACGTGACTCCGTGCTGCTAGCAGTACTATAACAAATAAAACTCCAATCACCATACCTACTACGTAACTCATCTTCTAGCTCCCCATCAAAAGCATGGTCGTCGACGTCAACAGCAGCCCAGCCTGCCCAAGCAGTAACAGTCTTGTTGGACCGATTCGTTCCAGGCACAAATACAGCTGGTGTAATAAGTTCGGCATCTTGTTTACCTTCTAGCTTTCGTTCAGATAATTTATATAGAAACTTCTCAAACTTTTCCCAAGTGTCGAAGTCAATCCGTCGATGTGTCTTATTGTCATACACATACCGTTGCTGCGCTTCCCACCAGCGCGGCGAACTAAACACAGTCAATGAATACATTATGCAAAAAAGTCTTCTAGTGTAGCCTTGGGCTCGACGTCCCAGTCCATTGCCTCAAGTAGAGGTTTGAGAGGTTCGATGAACGCTTTCTCATACATCGTATTATAATCGATATGTTGGTGTAGGGCAAACTCTTTTGGTAGCACACCAGGATATGCTATCACGTTTTCCTTGATCGGGTTAGGTGTCTTCAGATAAACAAACTTCATCTTCTCACCGTCCTTAATCGTCTCATACTTCTTACCAAGGTTTAGCAGTTCAATCTGTTTATTATACAACAATGCACCACGAACATGGATTGGTGTACCCTTCTTGTAGATCGTCTTACGATCAGAGTACTTTGTCAGGTCAGACACACCACGAGGATATGATACATCTTCTGGCGGCAGCTTAGAGAACTCCTCACGAAACTCACGAACAAACTTCTGTACGTCTTGTTCAGTCATCTCAAGAATTACCTTGAAGATTTCTTTGAACTTATCTCTTATTACTTGAGGAGTAGATGAGCGTACAGCATCAACACCCATCATCTTAATCTTTGGCTCAGTGTACTGAACACCCTCACTATTATGTACATTGAGAATGTATCGCTTCTTAGCAATCCAAATACCACGATCAGCAATCACCTCTCGCTTCATCTCCATACGATTCTCAATAGCATTTACTCGCTCAGCTAATCCAGCGTACGCCTTCTCTAGCACAGTCTCAAAGTGTTCGCTACAGATTTTGTCTAGGAACTTAACTGGGTCTTTTGGATTAAACTTCTTCACTACATTGTCCATATCAACGTATAGCGAGTCAGTGTCAATAGCAATAACATAGTCAACACCGTCTGTTGCTAATATCTTATTCATCTCACCGTTGATAGCACGTTCAGCCCAACGAATAGCAAGCTGGCCAGATGTAGTAATACTTTCTGCAACTCTGTTGTCGAAGTACCGGAAGTAAGCATTACCCAGAGCACCATAGAGACTGTTCATTAGAATCTTAATAGCCATCTGCTGATTCTCTAAAGTAACAATTTCGTTCTCTAGCTTTCTTGACTTAGCCTTTTCGTATTCCTGCTTTGCTTCGAGCATGCGAGCCTTAATTGTCCTACGCTCGTCGTAGTACTGACGAATCACACTAGGAATTAACCCGGGGATATCCTTGCGAAATCTCATTCCACTTGCTGACAATGTATAGTCACTCTCAAGCTCAGGCTGCGTGTTTAGTAGCACATCAACATCAATCTCAGACCTGCGACCTTCGACTAATGTCTCGGGTGACATATTATACTGAATCAGAATGTTGGGGTACAAAGAGTTAAGGTCAAAAGATACCACCCAGTCATGCTTACCTACCTGTGGGTCTTTGACATATGCGCCGGGATATGGAACCTTATCAGTTACTTTGTTCCACGGCACTGCCATCTGCTTGTTGTACAGAATCCTGTAGATAATAGAGTCCCAAATAGAAGTGGTACCAAACGTATCAGCATAGTTTACACCACCTCTGTAAGCCATCGTCATTGCCAGAGTAATCAGACCCATCTTCTCCTCAAAACGGTCTACTAGCGCTACGTCTTTGATGTTATAGTCAATGAACTTCTGGAAGTCTTGCTTATACAAATTAGTCAGTGTACCATACTCAGAATAGTCCAGCTTCTTCTCACCAAGAACGACGTGAGCAATGTGGTCCAACTTGTAGCTTTCCTGCTGGCCGTATGAGTAGCCAAACTTACGGAACAGGTCATAATAGTCAAGCTGTTGGATACCAGAGATTTCATACACTAGCACTTCTCGTCCAGCAACAGGAATTGTTCTACGGTCTACAACACCCCATGGCGAGAATCGTTTAGCCATATCATCGCCAAACAGATTCCTTGCGCGATTAATCAGATAAGGGAAGTCAAACATACGAGTGTTCCATCCAGTCACAATATCTGGGCACGTATACTCGTGATTCCAAAATCTCAGGAAGCTGTTGAAGATATCATGTTCGTCAGTGCACTTGACGTACTTGACGTTGGTTGATTCGCTATCATCATAATCACCCATCCCCCATACATAGAACATATTATCGATGTTGTTCTTAGCAGTAATAGAGATAACAGGATGACGAGCCTCCTCTACAAACGGAAACCCATCATCTGATGCAACCTCAATATCGACTGTCGTTACGTTTACTTTGCTACGATCAAACTTAATCTCGTGAGGAAACTTATCTGTGATAAACTGAGTAATGAAGTTTGTTGACCCGTAGATGTTGAAGTTATCAACGCCCTCGAACTGACGAACAAAGTCAGTCGCGTCTCTCATTGAGTCAAAGTTACGAGGAAGGACGTTCTTACCATTTAGGTTAGTCCAGCCAGTTGGTTTTGGTGAGTCGACATACAATGTCGGCATGAATGGTATCTTCTTGGCGATACGCTTACCGTTCTCTATCCCACGGTATAGGATGTTGTTACCATAACGATTAACAGATGTGTAAAAATTCATTCTATTCCAAAATCATATGAACTAAACGCCCAATGTCTTTCTTTGCACCACCAACATTGTTTGCAAGGAGCATTATCCATTACGCAGCTAGAAGTAACATTATACAAGCTCCACAAATTGTGGTCACCATATATTTTTGCAATATCCCTTTTGGTGTAATTGGCAAAAGGAGTATGAATAAGCAAACCAGTATGTTTTATCGAATTATCATAATCTTTTTCCGCTTGCAATTTAGGACGGTCAGTGTGGAGTGGTGATTGTGTTATGCCACGATAAATTACATTTGTGTTGTACTCATGTTTTATTTTTTGATAAAACAAAAGAGCATCATCTACAGTGACGTGTTTACCGCATCGTTCCTTTAGAAGAGGTGTAATATCTACCTGTGGAAACCTTTCTGTAATAAATTTATGAACGGTTTGCGCGCTTTCTAGATACCTATTAATTATAGCCTGTGATTTTGTTTGTTTTAATAGGTGAACAGGAACAACGCGCGTCAATAATTTATTATCAGATATTTCTTTCGAAATTAAATACAGAAGTGCTGCAGAATCAACACCTCCGGAAATAAACACAGTCACACAATCATATGATTTTAATTCTTCAAACATAACCATAATCATAAGTACCAAATGCCTCATAGCGGATCTTACACCACTTACACTTCCGGCAAGGCATGCCTCCATACACATCTTCCACACATGTACCAGTCATTAATGACAACTCGTGTAAGCCTAATTGGTCATATTGTGCTTTGACAAAATGTTTATCTACGTCTTTAAACGGAAATTGTTGGGGTCGTACTTTTATTACTAGACGATGCAGCCATTTTTTCAACCCTTTATGGGTTTCATCGTCTTGTTTAGTGTAACCAATTATTGTAAGCTGGGAACGAGTTCGTAAGTGGGTAATTAATAGACTAAATGCCCCATAAATCATTTTGCTTTTAATAAAAGTCGGTTGATGTCCATAATACGGTTCTTCTATATTTACATTAGGAAATTTTTCTCTGATAAAAAGAAGAACTTGTTTTAGTATTCTTTGTGAACGAGTGTGTTTATATTTTAGAACAATATCGTGATGGATAAAGATAGTAGTATCATATTGTCTACGATCATTCAACGTCTTAGCAAGACAATATAATATTAAAGACGAGTCTAATCCCCCAGACGCGGCTACAGTTATACGTTTTATATCCGTAGGCAATTTTTCAAAATAATCAATAGTAAATCGGTTGTCTGTTAATATCATAATAAAAAAGGGCCGAAGCCCTTTTATTTAAGCCATAAACACAGCAATGAATGCCATTAAAAAGATATTGAAGGCACCAAACAATGGAATCCAGATATGAATTTTTTCATTGTTTGGTAGCTCAGCTGCTACATCTTTTTCTTGTTCCATTAGTCGCGTTTGGAAACGAACTGATACATTTCCTGTGCTTTCTCCATCAATGCTTCCATGCTGTAAGGTTTCAATGCAGTGTGCATATCTTCGACTGTTTTCTTACCTTGGTCAAACATTTGCTGGGTAAACATGTAGTTCATTTCCCATTGTTTGTCCATGTAATCTTTAGCCATGCCTAGAACTTCTTGACGAATCTCGAATGGGTTCTTCATAGTTGTCTCCATTATTTAGTTACCATTTTCGAAAAAGCCGAGAACTGGTCAACACTGTACTTCATCATGGCGATGGAGTTGTCGACAAGCATTTCAGCGAATTGAGTTTGAGCATCGACCCATTGATCAGCAACCTTCTTGAGTTCAGGTTGGTCCTTGAACATCTGGTCGCCAACCAACTTCTTGGTGTGTTGGAACTGCTCAATATAGAATTTTGGTGAAAACATTTTATTCTCCTGTGTGTGTTTGTAAAATGCCGGTTTTGAAAAGATCCGGCAACTTTATTTATCTCTTAAATATAATGAGCGTAACGTGTCTTGTAACCCTCAATATCTTTCATGCGTCTTTCGAGTTCGACGATGTTTTGAGATTGAGCAAGATAACGCTCGACTTGAGCTTGAGCAACTGCGTTGCCCCAGTTTTCAAATTTACTCATTACCTTCGAGAAGAAGTTCTTTACTTGTGTCATGTGTGTTCTCCACTTTGTTAGTTCCGATTTGAATAACGCGTGGACGCTTTTCTTCTGGGACGATTCTCTGTAAGTCAATCACGAGCAACCCATCCCTTAGATCGGCTCCTTTTACCTCTACGTGTTCGGACAGTCTAAAGGAACGCCTAAACGAGCGACCCGAAATACCTCTATGCAAGTATGTCGGCTCTGAACCAATATAGGTCTTCGAACCATTGACATACAAGATACCGTCTTGCACTTTGATTTCTAAGTCTTTCTCTTTGAACCCAACTACGGCAAGTTCGATTTGGTATCTGTCGTCGGATAGTTTTACTATATTATGTGGGGGATAGTTATCTGTTTGAGCAGAAGAAGCGAGACGCTCCAATTCGTCAAAGATACCATCGAACCCAATAAACGCAGAACGCGGAAATTTATAAGCTGTCATAGCGACCTCCTAAATTAAGCAAGGTTGTAGAAAAATGGACCCACAAATGTGGCATCCATGTATTATTTATATAGGTTTGATTATAATAGTTTCTTTTGTACTAGTCAACTCGCCGCAAAACGTTTTGCATACGTTTGGTGGGTCATCTGAGTGTATTGCATCAACAAACTGCTGCCATTCTCGTGAATCTATAATACTTTCTATTCTGTCGTTATTTTGTATTTTTAGTTGTTCTTGATATAACAGCTCAGTATATTTGTCCTTGTGCACAATATTATCGCACCAGCAACACGGAAGTAGGTAGCCCTCAGCTGAGTGGCCAAGCGGTCTAGTATTAGATTGCAGGCACTTTGGTTTGATTTTCATACCGCTGTCTCAATGCTTGTTCGAACCCTTTGCGAGGAATATACATTCCTTCACTTGGCTTCAATGGATCATTAGCAAAAAACCTTGACGACTTTGTGAACTTGATTTCTATTCCTAAGTAACGCGCTAGCGACGTTGCCGTATCAATATCTTTTTCATTATACGAGAATATAATGTATTGCCAAACAACTTTTTTGACAATGTCACGACCCGCAACCATAAGGTCAAATAGTTTTGTTCCGTCTTGTCTGTGTCTATAGTTGCAACTGTCAGCCGGCAATCCATCAATACCAAAATGCCATATAGCATTTCGATTAGCATGGAATGCATTGATAAACCAATCAACTGGTCTATGCGATGCAGCAACATGCACAATACACTGCTTGTTGTGTTGATCAGCTAACGCAAGAAACTCAGGTAGTTTGGGATGGAGTGTTGGATCTGAGATATTACCACAAAATTCTATTTTATCAAACCACTTGAGTACTTTGAGATAATCATCAATAGACATATCCCCACCAGGTACCTTGGTGTCCTCATAATCATAAACAGATCTAACACATCTCTCACAAGCTAGCGTGCACTTGTTAGTAATGTCGAGATTAATTGATTTGTTAAGCCTTAGCGCCGATGTTGTATTTCGGACATAGCTCCCACTGGTTTTTTTCACGGTATGGAATAATTTTAATTTGACGAAGTGGTGCACAATCTAGTGTCGAGCCTTTTGCAAACGAAATCAAACCCCAGTCACTCAATAACGTAGCAACAGTGTTACGTCTTTGGACATCATTGAGTTCTAGATTAGATTTCTTGCCATCAAGCATAAACAGTTCTTTGAAATGTACAATAAAGTACCGGCCTTGTTTATGAAGAATATGACATGATTGATATAGCTTCTTCTCTTTACGAGAAGCGACTCCAATGCGTGTAAGGGTTTCCCGGACCTTTAGAAAGTCGTCCGGTTCGTTAAGGGTGACCTCCAGCATATCACTGGGGCTCCATTGTATAGTATTATTTTCTTCCACCACGGTTCACCTTTTGCTTTAATATTGTTATCTGTTCAGGTGATAGAAGGGTCAAAGCCTGGCGGGCTTTCTCATTGCTATAGCCATAGTATTGCTTGACGACTTCAACATCACTTTCGACTGTAGGTTTAGTCCATTTAGAGAAACGTTGACGTTTCCTGACTATATTTAGCAAAAAGTGATATTGGAGTTTATTGTCAAGATGGTGGTACCGATTCATTACGGCAGCCAGGCCCACAGTATCAGGAAAATAAGACAAAGAGCGATTGATAACAAAGGGAACATAAGCCTTCTCCGCCACATCATCTACCATGATGTCTTTCTTGGTATAGTTAATACTATTGACATAATCAAATGGATTCATACACTTCTCCCCACGATCTATCTTGTGATGACCTAACAGAAAGGACAACTCGATAGTTTATATTATCTGTATTGTCTACTGCGTGAAACAGATCGGTCCTGAATAATTTTACACTGTCAAGTTTTTCCTTATGACTAGCGGGTGGTGTAGGACTCGTCAACACAAATGTTGATGGATACACATATTCACATGTAAAGTGTTGTTGATCATTATACCACACGTTGTAACCTCTGTTGCAACCAAATACAGGAATGTTTATCGCCCACTCTCTTACTTGTTTAGTTTTGCCAACACAGTCCTTGTGCGCCGGTAATACATTATTTGGCTTGACAATAAACAGTCTGGGAGTATCGAGAGGGACATCAATCAAATCTTGCAGCTCAGCAAGGTCCCAATCAATATGCGAACAGTCTGCAGTATAACCAACGTCACCTACATTTACAATTCGTGGCTGGCCTTCAACAGGAAAAGTATAGTGTTCAAAGAACTGCCTTGAGATTATTTCAATGGTTTTCGATGTGCAAATGGTTTTTGTATACATTACCAATGCCTCAATACACCAGCAACAATAAACGAATTAGTAACAAGGTACCATATTAGAATAAATGTACGTATTACTGTGACCTTGTTGTCATAGTCTTTTGTTGTCTTGTCTTCAAACGAACCTAGAGCATACTGCCAGGTCTTCCACACCTCACGCAAATTCAACATTGGCCATAACCTCCGTCATGCATGCTACTACGTTAAGCTCATGGTCAGCAACAAATGCGTCCTTATATTGATAGTCGGCTAAAATCAATACAAGTTGAGGAATAGAGCCGGGTGTTACATGATCAACCATCCGATCGTAGATACCCCTGAAGATAGAGACAGTGTCGACATCCATGTTGTTGACAACCCACAATCTCATCTTCTTAAAGTCCTTAGCCTTAAGATGAGTAAACAGTTCTGTATACTGAGAGGCAGAGTTAACAAGAGCATCAGTATTAAGCTGACCGCCAATACTGTACCGCTGACACTCGTTAATAATACGACGCCAGTCAGGTGCATGCTTCATGATTAGCTCGGCTACGAGCTTGTCGTTATACTGTACACCTTCGTTGTTTAGAATGAACTGAAGACGCTTCATAAACTGCGCAGCGAGCGCAGCCATATCCTTCTTACTTGTGTTGAACTCATACACACCGCACCGAGAGTGTAGAGGCTCAATAATACGATTCTTGAAGTTACAAGTAAGGATGAACCTACAGTTATTGCTAAACTCTTCGATGAAGCCACGAAGAGCAGGTTGAGTAGACTGTGGGTTTAGATAGTCAGCCTCATCGAGGATAACAACTTTGTATCCGCCTTGTAGGGAAACGGATGATGCAAACTGCTTAATCTTACCTCTAAGGGTATCGATATTCCCTTCTTCTGATCCATTGATAACGATGTAATCAAGATCAAGAGAGTCACAAAGAGCGCGAGCAACAGTAGTTTTGCCAAGACCCGCAGTACCAGCAAAAAGCATATTAGGTAGATCGCCAGATGTAACAATTGATTGAAATACCTGTTTAAGTTGTTGGGGGAGGATAGTATCGTCAATTGTTTTAGGACGATACTTCTCCACCCATAGAAAGTCGTTGGACATATAGACCTCGCATAACAAAGAATAAATTATAAATCAAAACGGTCTATTGTTCAATTACTTTTTAGCAGCAGGTGCTGCGGCCTGAGCTTCCGCCAACTGTTGTTGGAACGTCTCAGCAAGCTGAACAGCTTGGGTACACTGGTCGCGCAAGCCACCAATGGTACTTAGCTCTTCACCTTTGAAGCCACCACGTTGCGTGACAGCATCGATTACAGCAATAGCGCTGCGGCTAATACGATTAGCTAGATCGTACATTTGTTTATGTTCAGTCATAATAACTCCTAGGATTCAAATGTGGAGGACTTTTCTAACGCTACCCAGTACTTCAGGTCCTTCCCGTCATCGGTACTGGTGAATTGGGAAATTAACTTCGACGAAATATCCACTTGATAGCTAGCTGGGATCATTCGTAGATTGTTAATACCCATAATAAAGTTGAAGTTGTCAGACTTAAACTCACCATCAACGTCAATAGAATACACGTTAGATGTTGCATTATCCGACGCAACAACAGATAGGGTGATGCATCCGCTACCTGGAGTAATAGACAATTCGCTATGTCCAAGTACACCAGCCGCGCGCTTCAAGTTACCTAGTGTGGTTTCATCTAGAGTAAAACTAACATCAGCTTCAGGCATCGTAATACCTTTAGCGGGTGACGTTAGCATCTCTGGTGACGAATAATAATATTTAATATTAGCACGACCAGATGCATCAGTAATCTTTACAAAGTTATCTTCGAAACGAAGATGAGGATTATCTACAAGACCCATAGCAGAGAGAAACTCTGATAGATCGTAGATACCAAACTCTTTCTCAAAAGTCTCCTCTACAGTAGCAGACCCGAGAATGTTTTTAGCTTCTGACATCGTCATAATAGTGCTACCAGGCTTGATAACAATATTAGAGTTGACAGTCGCAAAGTTCTTCAGAACTTGCATAGTGAAGCTAGACAACTGCATTTTCTTTTCCTTTTATTTGACTAAAGTTCTTCTCTTTGGCAAACTCAATCTTAGATGTAAACTTACCGTCAAGAATATCACCTTTGTGTGAGATAACAAACACATTGGTGTCATCACCTAGAGTATAAATGATTTTCATCAAATTATCAACTCCTTCATAATCTAGCGAAGAGTCAAATGTTTCATCTAGTATCAATAGATTAGTTGATACTGAGTTCTTCATCTTTGCAACCATCCGCCACGTAAACAGCAACGCCAGATCGATACGTTGCTTTTCTCCCTCCGAGAAAGAATCATATGAAAACCCATCTCGGTGTCTAGAACGAATCGTCTCTTGAAACGACTCGTCAAGATCAAAGTGAACAAAGAAGTCAAGTACTTGTAGGTACTGGTTGACCAAACGATTAATCACAGGAAGATACTGTTTAATAATCTTTGTCTTGATACCTGTATCCTTCAGCATCTCGCTGATAACAGTATTGTACTGCTGCTGTTCATTCAGCTCGAGCTTCTTCTCTGTCAGATCATCTCGTTGTTTGTTATATTGCTGTAGCTCTTGCTTGGCTGCGTTAAGATCGGCAACTGCGCTGGTGCTAATTTCATCTCTGAGACTATCAATCTCACTCTGTAGCCTACTAATTTCTTTAGTGTTAGACAATAGTGTGTTCTGCCATCCACGTAGTTCTGATAACGATGTGTTAGCTTCCTCAAGATTTTTTGATACAGCATCCGACTCTGTAACGGCGCGGTCCATAGCCTCTTTGAGTTCTTTAGCTCGCGCCTTGGCGTGAGAAAGTTTTGTGCTGCGTAGACCCTCACTGATGTCTTGGTCGCAAGTCGGGCAAGTCTCATTCTCTTCATAGAACCTCGCATCCTTGGCGACGGTAGCCATCTGCTGCTTAAACTGCGCTTGGTATTGAACAAGCGCCGTGTGCTTATCCGTGAGTTTGGCAATTCGGTCATCAATGTACTGTTGGTTGTACTCAATCTTTTCGGATAGAACCTCGTTCTGATCAACTCGCTGATGGATCTCATCTTGTTTCGATAGTATAGCGGTGTTCTTCGAATCGATGTTCGCTTGTGTAAGCTGTTGTACTTCTTTAATATACTTTGCCTGCGCTTCGATTCTGGTCTTTGCAATATCGATTTCATAACTAAGCTGCCTAATGTTCTCTTTTAGTTCACTGGTCTTCTCTTTAAGGATACCATTCATCTTTGAGAAGATATTGATATCAAGAAGATCCTCAATCACATCTCGTCTATTCTGCGCAGATAATTGCATGAACGGAATAAACGAAGACGACCCCAACACAACAATCTGATGGAACGACTTATGGTTCAGTTTAATAATGTTCTGCTCAAGTATCTTCTGATACTCGCGAGAATGTGAGTCTTGATTAATCAACTCACCATTCTTCCATATCTCAAAGATACCTGGCTTGATACCTCTGACAATCTTAAACTCAGATCCAGATACATTAAACTGAACTTCAACGACACATTGCTTGTTATTGATAGAGTTTAGTAGTTGTGGCTTGCTAATGTTCCGATGCGCCTTACCAAATAATGCAAACGACAAAGCGTCAAGCATGGTCGATTTGCCGGCACCATTGTGGCCAACAACAAGTGTAGTAGGATTACGTTGGAAATCTATCTCTGTGAATTTATTTCCTGTCGATAAGAAATTCTTCCACTTGAGAGTTTTGAATACAATCATTTAATACCAATTAGTTCAAGTTCACTGTCAGTTTCTATCCACAGCTTAGCACCGCATGGACGTGGCTTCTCCGGTCGGTATACCATACGAGACGGACCGTTGATTATAACCTCCATACAGTATGTTACGCAACCGTTTTCTTCAACTCTGCATACAGGTTCTTCTAATCCGCGCTTTGCATTACGTTGGATCACATTCCTGTTGATGTGAATAATCTTCATGCAACTTCCATTGTCTGAGCTTCGATCATCAGATCACCCATCTGATTCTTGATTCGGTCTTTGTCCAGATCGGTATCGACTGCATCAATGTAACTGTTCAATAGAGTCGTCGTATCCTCTAGCGATACCTGCTCATCGCCAACAGCATTACCAACAAACTCGGAGAAGTTCTCTGCAATCTTTAGCTCGTGCACTCGACGGTTCTGGATACGATCGATAAACCTATCGAACATAAACGAGTCTGTCTTGTTCATTACGATTACTTTGACAAACTTGTTCTCACAATCATCAACATCGTACTGGAGATAGTCTTGTTTGCTATCATCATAGTAGATCTTTTTGAAGATAGTATGAGGATTACGGACAGCTGTTAGTTCTCGTGTATTTGTATCGAGCACGTGAAAGTACTTCGGATCGTCCGCATCATTGGAGAAGAACTCCATCTGTGCACCAAGGTAATGGATGTTACCTTTATTCGACTTTGTGTGGTAGTGACCTGATATTACAAGTTCAAACCGCTCAAGTACAGACGGATCCATACCATCGTGTTGCTCAATACCTCTCATCACCTCAAACCCTTTTAGTTCAAAGTGACCTCCAATAATATCAGCTTTACAGTTTTCTAGAAACTTTAGAGTGCTAGACTCGCTATCAGGTGCAATCCAAGGGATAAGCCCCATATGCAGCCCATCATAATCAACAACAGTCGGCTCGTGGACAATATGTACCTCATTCATATAATGACCGAGCAGCTCTTTCAAACTGTTTAGGTCATTTGTGTTTTTATAAAACGTGTCATGGTTGCCACAAATAATATCCATTGTGATACCATACTCACGTAGCTTAGCTAGAAACATCTTACGGTTTCTATGCAAAGCCTTGAAGTTGATAAACTTCCGATTATCGTAATAGTCTCCGAGATGGAGAATATGTTTGATGTTATTATTTAGTAGATATGGAAAAAAGACATCCTCATAAAACTTTTCTTGGTAATCAAGAAAGATATCCGACGAGTTACGGATACCAGCATGTGTATCATTCAGTATGGCAATTAACATCCAATATATTCCTCTTAGGAGTCCAACCTAACTTTAACAAATACTCTACATCAGCACGAGTTGATTCACGTTCGCCTTTGGCTTCTGTTTCTACATACTCACCAGTGTAACCCATAATTTTTGCCACTTCGGGAACTGGTGTGGTGTGTCCCGTACCAATGTCAACAACACCCGGCGAATGAGTGCCAGGCTTCAATGTGGTATTATACACACTATCAAAGTTCTTTACAATAGTATCAATTGCCTCGCACAAATCGCGGACATGGATAAAGTCCCTTGTGTGATGTTTGTTGACGTATGTCACATCACCACGCTCAAGTTTCCTAAACAGCATATCATCGCGGCCTGGGAAAACAGTGTGGAATCTCATCCCAACAGCTTTATACCGTCTCGCCATCAGCTCACACATCTTCTTTGTTCCAGCATATGGATTGAGCCACCACTCTTTCGCATTGGATGAAGATGCATATAACAGCTTGTCGGTCATGTGTACGCCATACACCAAGAAGTTTTCCATACACATTGTGTTGTTGTAGTAGTAGCGATCCGGCATCTCAAATGAAGTACGGACGCCTGGATATGCTGCAAGGTGGATGATTGCATGGTACTTTAACTTTGAGTACTTTTCCCATTCTGATGCTTTTGTACAATCTCCTTCAAACGGCGTAACGACAGTTCCTCTCTGATGGTAAAATTTTGTCAGGTTTCTACCGACCATACCGTCCGCACCAGTAATTAAAATGCTTCTCATGTCAATCCTCTAAAAAATCTCTCAAATCAGAGTCCACATATACTGACCGTTTCCGTCTCTTCTCTTCAAGAGCATATTCTTTGAACTCTGCATCCTTTTCTTTTACTTTGTCAATTCTGTCTTTTAGTTGATCAACAAACGAACGCAATGCTTGTTCATCTTGTATGTCTTCGACCTCAACATACTCTTCAAATCCATTGTGTGTAATGTAGCGGAGCTTAACATCCTGTTGTTTCTTTTCTTTAGCAATCCGTCTTAGAAAAGCATACCACGAGATCTGAGTGAAGTATGCAAACGCGTTAGGTAAACCAGTACGGGTAGCAGTTTCAATATTGTAATTCTCTATTGCTTTCAGACAATTTTCAACAGCATCCATTACCATCTCTTCACGATATGTGTATCGGATAAAGTTTGCCTTATGAGACAAACCCTCTGCAATCTTTAGGAAGCACTCAGCAATATAGTTCGGTACGATTGGTACATCAGTGTTGTTATTCTTTGCTTCTTGTGCTGATCTGCAATAGTCAACAACAGCTTCGGAGAACTCACGATTGTTTACATAATGTGGTTTTTCTTTGGCGCTCATGGGCATAATATGTTATAGTTAAAAATAATAAAGAATTATATAGTAGCAATCAATAAAAATCAACTACTAAAAATATGTTGACTGAAACGTTTTTTTCCTGTACAATCCCTTTTGTGGACGGGGGGCAGTGAATACTGGAATTATTTTACACAAAACCCTAAGCGGGGAATTTCTAAGAACCCATCTGCATCATCATAGTCATCAATGAATTCATAACCAAGACTCTCAAACTTTTCTATCTCATCTGCTTGGTCTTCCCATATAGGAACAAACGCGGTTGCTTTTGGATCAGTAGAACCTCTGAGGTGAACCTCAACAACCTTAGATCCAATGAATTCAATATTAATATGCTCTACATCACTTAGAGTATTCATATACAAAGGAGCGGGCATACACTCATTCGTTTTATCCCAACGAACAAAACGAGAAAGATTTTCTGGTTTGTTAATACCAATCCAACAGTTTGTGGGTCTCCAACGGTTATCGTCCCATACATAGTCGACTGTTTTATGAACCCCATCAAACCACTCAGTCCAAAAATAGCCAGGAGGAACTTGAGTAGTATCACCAGCGGATATCACTTTCAGCTGCGCTCCTACACCCATACCACTTAAGTTATAGATTGGCCGCACACAATATTCACCGGTAACGTCGGGCGCTACCCCACAAGGACCACATCTATAGCCCATAATAGTAGCGAGCCACAATTTATTAAACCAGTGCCTGTGCTCTGGATATGCTTTCCATGCATCACAATCGTATTTAATCATTAGTGCAATTTACTGTTGGGGGATGTAACAATCTCGTCTTCTTCTGAGTCACCCTGAACCATAACAAGAAATTTTTTACGTAGAGACTCAAAAGCTTCTTCTTCGTTTACCGCGGTTGTATTAATCGATTCTTCCTCTGGCTGCGCAGCTGATTCGTATGCAGCTTGTACTGTTAGGTCATAATTTTCTAATAGTTTACCTGTCGGGGTACTTTCTCCAATTATATTAACCGCATTAATAATCATTTCTTTATCTGGCTGATCCATGTACGTCATCCACGGACGAAACGTAAAATATCTAAAACCAATCTTGGGATCTTCTACCGTTACTAAACGGAACCCATGTCTAATAACAATAGTCGGATCATTATCGCTGTTCCACTCTAATACTTCACAAATAATCTCTTCACCGTTATTTAATTTGAACTGACGGATCATTGACATTAGAGATCTACCTTTATTAGTTTGTGTTTGAATTGCTCTCTGTTATATATCTTTGCTCTTTCAGCTGAATGAAGGAGTGTAAAGTTCTGTCGACCCTTCCAATGAAGATCATCAGCAATGTCATATAGCTGTGTGGTAGAGCCATCATCTGCCTTGCGAAGACCTCTACCAATACTTTGCAGAACACGTATCTGCGACTTCGACGGCGACGCAAAGATAATATTGTGTAGGTTCTTGATGTTGATACCTGTACTAAACGTACCCATCGATGCTACTATAATAGCATTATTCTGCTTTTCAACAATTCGTCGAATAGCCTCGCGATCGTTTGCACCTACTTCGCCCGAGACAAAGAACACTTTACGATCCAGCTCAGCTTTATTACTTATCAAATCATAAAGGACACGGCCGTGCTTTTCTACCAGTTGATACAACACCAAAGTGTTACCGTTTTGATCTAGTGTGAGGTTGCGTATAAAATTATTACGCTTTTCATTCTTAACAATAAACTCTATCTCTTCTTGGTAAGTCTTTTTACCAAAGTCTTGTCGCACTTGCTCGCCATAGTTCATTACTAGCATGGTAATCTCTAATGGAGCAAGAGTGTCATTATCTTGTAGGTCCTTAGTAGTGGTTACTTTGTATACAGGACCAAATAGCCCCTCAAGAACAAGTTTGTGGGTCTGAGTGCCATCTAAAGTACCAGTCGTACCAAATCGATACTTTGCCTCTGTAGCCTTATTCATTATAGATGATAGCGACTTAGACTTAAATCCGTGACACTCATCTCCAAACACTGCATCAAACTGCTCAAACCATTGCTTAGGAAATTTGTATATCGATTGCCACGTGGATACTACTACTCGCTTATCTGTTACTTTATCCTTACCAGAGTATATTCTATGGACATTATTATCAACATCCCAGCCATAATCTTTGAAATCTGAATACATCTGTTCTACTAAAGAAGTAGTAGGAACAATAATTAACACATTGTTATCTGTTTCTTGCAAGATCCATCTAATAAGAATGTAGATAATGTAGGACTTTCCCGACCCAGTAGGAGAAAGTAGCACTGCCCTTTGACGTCTTATTGCCGCTGTAACAGCTTCGTATTGATAATCTCGCAATGGGAATGGTACATTAATATTAGCAATCATATTATTAAGATCACCAACATCTACATCATTCTTCTCAAACGGAAGACCGTACATTGTCTCAGCTGATGTTAGTTTATAGTTACGCTCTTCGCAGAACTTATACAGGTATACAAACAGTCCAGCATTTAGTTCATTCGTCATACTATTGAATAGACGAATCTTACCATCCCACACTTTATTCTTATACGCTGGCATAAACTTATACCCAGGTACATAGAACGAAAAATATTCCGACAACTCAGCACCAATCCCTCTATCACATTGTAGATAGAGCATGCTGTGGTCTTTGAGGGATGCTGTAATATCAGCCATTATTCACCAGCTTCAAACTTCTTCCATTTTATAATATTACCAATAGTCTGATGACGCCACTTGATGTTATCAACTATCTCAGATAGAGTATCTATAATTGTCTTATAGTACTGTATCTTTTCTTCTGATTGCTGGATCTCTGGATCTGTGTCGTAATAGTGATCCATCTCACCTTTGAGAATCTTGAGACCGTCAAAAGGATCTGGAGCCCAACCAAGTTCCTCCAATTGATCTTGATCCATCTTTCCATTGTAGTAGAGCCACTTGAGCTTTAACAGATCCTTTTGTCTAAACTCAGCGCGCTTGAGCTGCAGCTTAGCATTGGCTAACAAGCCAAGATATTTTGCGTGTAGCGTTGGAGTGACACGAGATGATTCATCCAATCGCGTCTTGTCAATCTGGCAATCTGCGGACCACATATCAAGTATTTGTTTCAAATCCATAATAAACCTTATAGTACGACAAGTACTATTATCTTATACTAATTTAAAATAGTCAAATCTAAATGACGCTGTGTATGTAATGTACTGAATATCACCGACCGTTGCTTCAAACATAACTTCGCCAACACT
>Ga0222718_10000602_pt1 | contig 36714 bp, 57 predicted proteins | sample C33_27DmetaG_FD_165045 | JGI IMG/M metagenome (GOLD analysis project Ga0222718, IMG submission 165045) | Estuarine water microbial communities from San Francisco Bay, California, United States - C33_27D | ecosystem: Environmental > Aquatic > Marine > Unclassified | place: USA: California...
TTCCTGCCAGTTCAGTGACTGGTCCAATCAATAAGTTTAACATTACATGCCTCTTCTAAATTTGGCAGTCTTCTTTGCGATAGATTTAGGCTGGCGTACAAACTGCTGCCCTTTTGCCGTACCTTCTCTTTTAGCTTTAGTTGTAGCAGCATATTCAGCACTTGTCAAGGACTTTATTGCTTTTTCAGGTAAATACCTTTCTCCAGTCTTTGCAGAAGGCTGTCCTGATTTAGTGCGCCACTTTTGTTTTGTCCATGCTTTTAAACTTTTTTGTGGGCTTTTAAGTGCCATTAAATTATTCCTCTACGTGCCATACCCCAATACACAAGACCACCTAATAATCCTGTAGCAATCAAACCTGCTAGTATTATTGCTACAATCTCTATAAACTTCTGCCTACGTTCTCGTTGGCGGTATAAAGTCTGCTGCCGTTGTTTACGGATATCAGCTTCCATACGAATGAGTTCATCCCATTTGGACTGACCCATTGTATATTGTATCCACGTCTTTAATTCTTCTCTCTGCTTTTCTGCTTTTGATTTAGCAGCAAAGGCTTCCATAGCCTCTTGTTCAACCGATGTACCAGCGAACAACTTTTTAAAGATGGGTGGGTTCTTTGCTTCTTTTTCTGCTTGTTCTAGGTCAGACAGTGCGCCCATCCAGCGACCTAAATCAGACGCCATCTGTTCTATGTCACGGCCTACAGCAAAACCTTTTTTTATAGTATTAAAAGCCGCCGAAGCGGTTGCCATCGCACTAATGGGGTCCATTTAGTATATCCTTACGTTGCCGGGGTTAACGTATTTGGGAAGACAATATGCTGTAATCTCACTCCCTTGTTTATGTAATGTTTGTGCGTACCAGACGCATTCTTTTAAATCCTTAAAATATAAATCTCTGCTCTCTAATCTTTTTTCTTCACCAATGCCTACAAATACAAATAGCAGGAATACATGTTCCATCTCATTTATCTACAGCCCTGTCATGTAAGACCCATTGTAACCGTAAAACATCCTGCCGTAACTCTTCTATATCTTTTGCAGTGGCATGTCCTACCATAACTTCCCGCATCTCAAGCTGCAGGTCATTTACTGTTTTCATATTCCACGCAGCAAGAGCCATAAGCAGTGCCATCAAAGCGCCAACAATTTGCTTTTCCATTACTTATAGCCGCCTCCTGCTGCCTTATATTCACGTGCAAGCATCTGTGCCTTACGTGCTGACCACTGACCCGGTTTACCACCTTTGCTGCCAGCTTTAATCTTTTCAAATAATCTTTTTCTCATTGTGGGCTTAGTGTAGTTGCCAGCTTCATTAACTCTACTCTTGCTCTTCGTTTTAGGCTTCGTCTGTTTGCTAGTTTTTCCAACGCTGCCACCTTTCTTGTATTCTTTTTGTTTCTTCTCCACGCCGCTAATCTTGCCGCTTTGTGCTGCTCCGTAGAAAACTCGCTCACCTTTCTTCTCCCCATATTGCTTGGTCATAGCAGATTTAATCTTCTTTCCTTTAGGTGTAAGTGGCATCTCTCCTTAACTCCTCTGGGGCATGTATGATTCACGAAGTTTAACAATGACAGTTACTGCGCTATTGGCACTCGCAAGGCCACGCAGTTTATCATTCTTAAAAAGCCAGAATGGGTCATTGTTAATATGAACCATTGAATTAGCTTCAATGTCTACAGTTTCTGCAATAGTATAGTATGTGGTAGTTTGGCTGTCATACCAGTCTAGGCTAAATGTAACTTTTGAAGCACTGGCATTGCTAATAAAGATACTGTCTACTTCTGCTTCATAGTTTGATGGTACAGTGTAGATGTCTTGATTGCCTGTTGTCAGTTCTAATCCAACGGTGCGGTTCTTTGTTTCCATGTTATGCTCCGTTGGTCAAATCGTAAAATACAAGTGCGCCTATTGCATCCCCTGAAGGTGTAGCACTTACCGCTGTCTGTATTGTAATGGTCACAATGTCACTTACACCAGCAAGTGTTCTACCTAGTTGAAGGGACCACTTATAGCCTGTTGGATTGTCAATACCGCTACCAGCCTGTACCGTGTTGGTGATGTAATCAACTTGCAATACTGTACCACCCGTAATAGCGGTGGCAGTAACGTCATAGTCCACGTTGGTAAATGTGCTGGTATTCCACGAAGCACCCGTTAATGTACCATTGCGAACAAGCCGGATGATATAGTCCTGTCCAGTAGTCGGCAATACCTTGATAATTTGTGGAAGTATGACCGCATCCAGAGAGCCTGAATTTAAACGCACAGACACAAGGGGTTTAGGCGTTAGTCCAATTGTGGTAAGGGGTGATACACGCTGTGCCGTAAGTTCATTTACGTCTTGCTGGTAGCCCCCTTCACTGATAACAGTGCTACAAATTTGCTTCATAGTAGCGGCAGTAGAAAGAGTACCAGTAGCTGTAATCTCGTATCGGATTGGCAAGATGGCAGTCTTCATGTAGACAACATCTAAATTATTAGCGTTGTAAAACTCGTGAGCAACTACGATTTCACCATCAATTACAAAACCAACTCTGACTCGTCCAACACCTAGCCACTCGTAATCTGCAATAAAAATTTGTGACTTGGTTATGTCTAAGGTTATTCCACTTGCTCCAGTGCCGTCCAACTTATCTACATTCCAATCAGCCTGTGTAACGTATCGTGCGTCACTGGAACTACCACTTGTTGATGTACGCAGCACAAACCGTTTGTCTGTACCGCTCAACTCAAAGAATACACCATCATTAACACCGAAGTATCCAACACGCTGGCGCAAGTTAGTTTGCGTTGGAGCCATCACAAAAGTGCATAGTGTCAGCAGAGACTTACCCGGCTGGTAAGGAAACACACGTTTTGTTTCACGTATGACTTCATCACCGGATGCTGTAGTCACAGAAAGCGCACAGCTACTTTCGTTCGGGAGGTGGCTAAAAGTTGCACTGCCTGTCAGACCCGTATCAAACTGGGTATCTGCTTCAAATCTATTCTGACTGTCAAACAGCGTAAATGGAGAACTTACCCGCAGTCTGCCAAAGGCATCCAATGTAGAGTTATCAAACTTAACAATGTTACCACCGCCAGTGCTAGTCAGGCGTGTATAATCTGGGTAGCTTGTAATACTCATCGTTTATCCAAAATAGGTTTTAGTTTTATTCCGCTTATTCACATTCTTTTTGTGAACACCCGGACGGCGAATACGCTTCTTCTTCATGAAGCTGTTGGCATATTGCTTTGCCATTTACTTCTTCTTTTTCGCCATACCGCCGCGCATCATCATCTTTTTCTTAGCCGCCATCTTAGCCATGCCACCGCCGCGCATTCGCTTCTTGGCAACTCCTCCACGCATCATTTTCTTCGCTGCTACTTTTGTCTTGCCCTTCATTTCGCAATCTCCGTCTATCAAGAACTAATGAGTGAAACACTTCTACAGGAAACTTCAAGTAGTAGCCACTCTTTTCTAAACTCAATGCTGCATCATCCAGCACCGATAATCTCTGCACAAATACCATGCAGTATGTCAGGGAGTCATCAACTACCCCATCTTCAATAAGAAAATCCAGACCTGCTTCTTCTGCGTCATAGTCTGGATGAAACACCATTAAGTGTAAGTCAGTACCTGACACTGACATTGCTTCGTTAACACCGTCACAGAAACCGTCTAAATATTCCATGTCAGGTAGGTATTCACTGGCCCACACAACTATGTCATAGTCATGCTTATCAAAGTCACGCACAGACTGTATTAGTCCATCTATGCCAGTATTAATGCTGAAAGTAACCTTGTCATCAGCCCATGCCTGTTTAGCATAGGGGCAAGGTGGTAGTCCATTTAACTTATCGTTAGGTATTTCAAGAAAGTTTTTAGACCAGTTACGTATGTCTTTTTCTACAGGATGCACCGTTATACGTCAAATCCCATGTTACGTACAGCTTGTTTTCCTTTAGGTGTGGAGGCCAATTTACGCAAGCCTGTGTTTGGCAACTTGTCAGTAACACTACCGCCAGCAGCATACTTATGTTCCTTGCCATTAGCCTTACCACTTCCATGCATCTTAGCTTTTCCCATACCAATGCTAACCATAAGAACAGGAACATCTTTTTTCTTTGCATTCCCACCTTTAGCCATTTTATTTACGCCAGTTGTCTTATCTTTAGCAGTCTTAGGTCCGTACTCTTTAAGCACACGTTTAGCGTCCTTACGTTCTTGTACCGTGTAGTCCTCTGGATTTTCCATAATCCGCATTGCTTCTGAAGGTCTCATTATTTTTTCTTTCTATTATCTACAGATGACAGCAGCAAGCCGCCTTTGTTCATACGGTAATCATGTGCGCCTTTTGAAGATTTAACTACAGAGCCGCCTTTATTAAAATCTTGTCCATATTCTTTTTCAAGAAAGGCGCGATATTCACGTTCACGAGATGTCATATTTCTTGCGCGAGCATTACGCAACGCCGCCTCAATCTGTGCTTTAGTAGGATTGCCTATAATCTCACCAGACTCTGGGTCCACGTAATCTGTACGGGCTTTAGCTTCTCTAGCCTTTCTTGCCGCTGGTGATTTAGCAGTTTGAGATGCTTTAATGTCAGCACGTAACTTATCCATCCTATCTTTTTTACGGATAGCCGCTAACTCCTCAAGTTCTGCTTTTGTAGCTGTACCTTCACGTTTCTTTTTAGATAACTCTGTTTTTACTTTAGCTGCGGCACGAGAAGCTGGTGTGCGCTCCGCTTGAAGAAAGCCTACCTCTTTACCCTTAGTAACTTCACCAGCCCTACCTGCTTCAACTTCTCTTGCAGCACGTTCACTTCCCCGCGTTTCCGCATTCGCACGTGCGCCTTCCAACTCTACTTTTTTGCCCTTTTTTTCTGGTGCCTTTTTCTTTGCAGCTTTTTTAGCGCCCTTTCTAGTAGCTTTCTCACTAGCTTTAGCGGCTTTCTTTACAGCTTTAGTAAGTATTCCCATTGGTATCTCCTACTACCATTTAACTTTATGTGACCAATATTTAGCAGACAGCTTAGTGGTGGGTTTACCCTGTGCATCGTGCCTTGCATAGTAACTACGCTTACGTGCTTTATCTTTCGCTGTCTTAGGATTCTTGCCAGCACCTTTAACGCCTTGCTGACCAAAGCGAATAAGCCGTACCTTATCACCTTCTTTGGCTAGTACAGCATGTGATTTCTTAGGATGATTAGGTGTACGTTTGGGCTTATTGTAACCAGCAAACTTCTCACCAGCTTTTTCTACAGTCATGTTTGTGTTCCTAGCTTAATGCATTTAGAATCTACAGGAATGTGATTTGGAATTGTGTTTAATATGGATGCAGACATTTCAACTGTACGGTCTTGACACTGTTCTATAGTCTCATACGGACCCCTAGTGTCTCTAGCAGATATACATTGATTTAATTGACCAGCTATACAAACCAGTACCCATGCCTCAAACATTACTCATTAGGTTCCTTCCACCCTTCTGCTCTCATTGCGTCTTCTACATGCTTCAAAGAAAACGAACGACCATAGTGTGCCTCAACCGCCTTACGCACAAAGAACACATCACTATGTGGGATATGAAGTTTATCTAGGGAGTTGGTACGGATAGCATGATAAAATGCATCAAGTACATTGTCTGTGTATAGTTTTACAGATTTCTTCGCCATTGTCAAGAACTTTCTTAATATACGTGTAATTATTTTATATAGGGTACACTTGTAAGTGTTACAGTTAAAGTGACTTTAACAAGAAAATTTAACATTACACTAAAGATGTACAACTAAGTGTATTTATATCTAATAGATAAAAGACATTTAACTGTACACCTTTAGTGTGTCATTTAGTTATACATAATTATACCAGATTTTTTGACATATGTCAATAGGGCAATTTCATCTGGTACCATCTTTTTCTGATACATGGTACCAGTTAACATTTTTGTGGTACCATAGTTGCCTAAAAAATAGGCAGTTGCACAATACTTGTGCATGTATATGTTATCAGTTGCTGGTGTGGTTAACACTCAATTTTCCTAATCTGTGTATTTCTGTATATACATAACGCGTACACCCCCCACTGGCCCCTGCCCACCCCACCTTCACTGCGCCTATATGCCCCCATTATGCGTCTGAATGATGCGCAGTGACAGCAAACTGACCAAGGTTGGACACTTAAAGCATTGAAAATGCTATGTTCTGTTGTCATCAGCAGTTGTAAGACAACTGTTATGGTATCAGTTGCCATGCAAAAGCATGGTTTTACGGTGGCGGTTTCACAAAACTGCAACAAGTTGCAATGCCGATGCACACTATCTTACACCAACGGTGTACCCCATTGAACTTGCTGACACCATACCCCCAACACTTTAGTGTTGATTGATGATAACAGGTTTGATGAAGCCTCGCGCACATGATGTTCTCACGCCGTACTTCGGAATAACTTGTTATTCCTGCAGTCACGTGGAACGACCTGCGCAGAGGTAATCTTCGATTTGATTCGCCAATTCACTGCCACATCAAACTATCTTCTATTTGTTTACAGTTAGTCGGGATTACCCCTTGAACTTTAGTGAAAGGGGATAATCCCTTACTAACTTACAAATAGGAGATAAAGATGGCTGTAACTCTCAAAACCGATTTCGCTTCACTGAACACCCTTGAAGACAAGGGTTCATGGCTTGGCAAAAAGTTTCGTTCCATCGTGAACTCTGACCGCAAAGCAATCACAGAGTTTGACCTGCCGCTTGGACAGTTGCTCATGACACTTCGTGCCGAAAGCGGTGACGGCAAGCAAATCAGCCGTAAAAGACTGCTGGATTGTGGTGTTGCCAACATTGACCGCCGCCGCCGCAGTGAGGCAGAAGAGTTGGCACGTAATTGGGATAACCCAATCATGCAAGAACTCGTGGCTTCAAAGCGGTTCTCATCGGCAGTGACATTGCTTCGTGAGTTCAAGAAACTCACCAATGAGAGCAAGCCTACTGTGAAGACTGCGGAGCAGTTGGTTGAGGAGTTGTTCAAGGGCATGGACAAGTTTGACATCAGCCCTGCTGATATCCAAGCCGCTCTCGGAGCGAAGCTGGCACCTGCTGCACAGCCTGTTGACACCCAACGTGAGGCAGCGTAAGCTGCTTCACAACTGACCAACCTTGGACACTATGGAGATTTGTTATGTACCTCATCAGTTGCTTTTTCATGATTGTTAGTTCCGCAGTATGCAGTGTATTTGCATTTATTGACCTGCTCCAATATGGCACACCATTCATGGGTATCATCCTGTTCACTTGTGGTGTATGTTTCACTGGCGGTTGGGCCGCTATTGCGAAGGAGTTTTGTGATGAGTAAGCGTGGTGCTGTCATCGACATGGGCAAACACAAGCCTGTACAATCAAGCTGGCGTAGCATGGACACACTTGCCTACTCTCGCTCTTATGAGCCTGAGACACGTCAGGAGTTTCACTGCTACGTCACTGGTCAAGCCAAGGCAATGGCTGATGAGTACCAGAAAAAGCTGGATGCGATTGCGTGGCAGAATGTGCTTGACATGCTAGGCAATGCTTAGTATGTCTTACGTGAAAAACACTTGAAACAAAGTGAAAGTGTTTATTCACTTAGACAAACTTAAACCGTCCAACCTTGGACACTTCGATGGAGTCTGAAAATGAATACTGAGACTGATTACAAAAATGAATTGGTGCAAATCTTGTGGGATTTGTTCAAGGATGTGAATGGTGTACGTCCTCGTGGCATGGCTTACGAGAAGTATTCCATCACTGACCTTGAGTTAGAAGTAGCTAGGCTACAGCGTCAGCTTGAGGCTGATTTGCGCCGTGAGCGTGAACAGGAAGACCGTGCAATCAATGCTTGCATGGCAGTGGGTGCCAGTGACATAGCTACAGCTATGCGTTGGCTGGAAGATGCATATGGAATGGAGTGTGTATAATGAAAACCGAATTTAACATGGAAATCGCTGTTCACAACATCATAGCTTGCCGCAGACGTGCCAAGCCACAGGATGTGGCACAGGGCATTGCATGGTATGCTGAAGCATACGAGGAGTGCCGCACGATTGCGGAGAACAATGGCATTGCCGTTCACATTGCCGTGGCTGTAGTTGCCGCATTGTCACCAAACAATCGCTGGACAACTAACATCACCAATGCCGCTGACCTCATCCAAGCATGGCGTGAACGCCTCCCGATGGACAGCGTGTCTGTCTGCACATATGGCAAGATGAAGGAGAAGGCTTGGAAAATTCTACAGACTATGCCAATGCGTAATCACATCGTGAAGGAGATGCTCAATGGCCGGAAGATTGTGTGCTTCTACGAGAACATCATGGGTGAGGACACTTGTACCATTGATGGTCATGCTCGTAACATTGCCTACAATGAGCGTGTCAATCTGACCGACAACAAGACCAATATTGGTATCAAAGAGTATGCCAATTTGCAGGAGGCATATCGCCAAGCGGCCAAGCGTTGCACCGTCAATGGTCGCAAGTTCAAAGCATATGAACTGCAAGCCGTGACATGGGTGACATGGCGCAAACAGCATGGCATTGCTTAAACCTCTTATGTATATCTTATGTAAATTATTACTTGATACTTTAGTGAAAGTAATATATTTACTTAGATATACTAGAACTGTCCAACCTTGGACACTATGGAGATAGCACAATGCGTATCAAACCTATCAACCCTGTGGCGAAGGCAATGGCACAGTCACGCCGCAGGACACAGATTGTGCCAGACAAAACGAAATACAACCGCAAGAAGGACAAGCACAATGCAAATAAAATTGGAAAAGATGAAGTCACTAAAGACTAAGCCTCGCAAAGCAAAGCGGGATGACTGGAAGCGTGACCGCAAAGTGGCACGTAACACAAAGCGTATTGTACAGGAGAAGATGTATGCTTGATACTGATAAGCAAATGAATATGTATGGCTGTCTGTCCGAAGACTTGGACGAGATGATTAACGATGACCTTATGCCTCTGATGGGTGGACACTTCATGCTTGCAATGTCCATCCTATCTGATGCACAAGAATGTATTGCGTGTGATATGCATGACCGTGCAAGGCAATACATAAACCGTGCCAAGTATGTTATGAGGCACTGGAATAACAACCCCAACCGTCCAACATTGGACACTTTTAACCAACAGTAAAGGAGACTATATCATGGCTATCAAAACTTTCACATATCACAAGCGTTCAACAGGTATGACAGGACAGGTGCTTGCATCACCACAGATTGAGAATAAACTTGCTCGTGTGGAGCAAGCGTATGTCAAGTATCATGGCGTCAAGCTTGGACGTTATGCACTCTATCGCTTGGTTTTAGATGCTACACGCCAGACAAAAGAGGAAGCTGGTGGACACATTCAGCACACCGCTGTAGCTGTGGCAGGTATCGTGCTTGACATCATGCACAAGGAACTGTCACAAGCACTGAGAGACAAGAGTGATGAACCTATCGCACTTGACCTTGGTGTCATTGAAGTCAGTAACATTCGTGACCTTGCACGTCAGACTGCTGGTCGTAAAGCAAAGAAAGTGGCATAATGTATTGGGAAGTAGGTATCCAAATAGGCGCAGAGAGTGGGCAGGTAACTGTCCACCCAGCCGCCCTTGAACAGAGCGAGTGGAGCAATGCAGTTGAACACGTCATGGAGATGGCGCAAGCACTGTATCCAAATTTGCAGATTGAATTTAACTATGTGAAGGAGTATGACAATGGCGTTTGAAGCAAGGATAATGACAATGGGTGACATGTCACCAGCAGGACTATCACATGCATACTACAACTCGCCTGATGGTGAACCCGAAGACATTCTAGTAGAAGTGCTAGGTTACTATGACACTTTTGAAGAACTGCAAGAGGCAGGTAAGTGGCACGGTGACTACTTTGATAAAGAATATGGTGAAGACAGCGGATGCTGGATAGAAGCAGAGGAGATTGACTAATGCCTAATCATACAGACAACAGAGTAATCCTGTACCACAAGGACAGTCAGCAGATTGACATGATTTACAACATCATGAACACAGAGGACACACCTCTATGCCAGACACTTATCCCTATGGATGAGAAGTTGCTAGAGATATCTGGCTTTTCAGATGACTATAAACCACAAGGCTGGTATGAATGGCGTCTGGAGAATTGGGGTACCAAGTGGGATGTGTACGAAACACACTGCAATCGCTTTGACGCCAACACATTGCAACTGTATTTCTACACTGCATGGTCTCCACCTATTCCTATCTATGACAAACTCACAGACATGGGCTTTGAGGTGACAGCACGTTACCTAGATGAAGGCTGGGGATACATCGGTGAATACACAGAAGGTAATGACTGGTGCATTGATGATGTTGAGAGTGTTGCTAAACACTACCCAGAACTTGACGAGGAGTTTGGTATCAGTGAACGTATAGCTGAGTACGAGGAGGAAGTAGCATGACAATACTGCATGAGTTTTATGGAACACCTGACAAACACCCTGAACGAAAGGCTGTTGTGTTTAAGGAAGATGATGGGTATAGTGTGTTGATGATTGCTGACAAGGCTATCATTGAAGAACGTAAGATAACTGGACACAGTGAGCAATACGCAGAAGACTGTGCAGAGAATTGGGTACTGGGAGTGATACGATGAGTGACCTTGTATTATCTGACTATGAACGTGGCTATCTAACTGCCTACTACGACACAGTTGTATTTGATGCTATGGCAGATAGCTGTGACGAGGACTGGTTTGGTGTGCAGATTGGTGACAGGATGTTTGACCTGAACGCATGGGCAGATGAGGACACAGGAAAGTTTGTCTGTGTCGTTTATGACTGCATATGGGTGAACGATAACTGGCAGACAAACTCTGTCCTGAATGGGTGGGTACTAACAGAGGATACTGACACATGAACTGCTGGAATTGTAACACAGAACTTAAATGGGGCAGTGACTTTGACATTGACCATGAGAATGAAAACTATTCAATGATGGTTGCACTACATTGCCCTAATTGTAAGTGTGATGTAGAGGTATGGTATCCAAAGGAGAATGAAGATGATGAATAAAAACCTAGCAACAGCAGACCATGTGTCTGCACTGTTTGATGAGATAGAGTACCTGCGTACACTTATCAAACCACAAGACACTGGACACATATACACTGCAATTAGTGTATTGAATGACCACATTTCACAACTGTTAAAGGAGATGGAAAATGAGTAATAAAAAAATTAAGATTGAATTGGAAGACTATGAGATTGAACGTCTGCGTATGATTATCAATGCTATCAAGGATTTCAACATGTCCACACATGATAAGGCACCGATTGATTATGACATCATTCGTGAACTAGATGGTGCTGATGATTTTTTTGCTAGGCGTTTCGGCTTGTACCAGCCGCCTTCTAAAAACTTTGAAAGAAACTGGTACGCTGATTATCAATGGGATACAGAAGAGGACGATGACTAATGTTTGCTGAAGCACTTGTGTGCCTAGCACTCAACGTGTATCACGAGGCACGTGACCAGCCCTTCATTGGGCAGGTTGCGGTTGCCCAAGTGGTAATGAACAGAGTGAAAGACAATAGGTATCCTGACAATGTGTGTGATGTAGTTACGCAAGGTCCAACCTACTCATGGAAGCCTGACTTCCCTGTGCGTCATCGTTGCCAGTTTAGTTGGTACTGTGATGGCAAATCAGATGAGGCTAAAGATGGAAAGGCTTGGCAAACAGCCATGCGTATTGCACATGGCGTGTACTACGGCAACCTAGATGACTTTGTTGAAGGTGCCACACATTATCATGCAACGTATGTCCTGCCTGAATGGGCAGAAACAAAGACCCCTATTGTACAGATAGGTGAGCATATGTTTTACAGATGGGAGTAATATTATGGAGATAATAATATTAGTTGAGATAGTCCTTGTAATTATATATCTTATATGATATAACGTATGCTTTCACAACCAACATGAAAGGAGAATAGATATGCCTTTAGATTTCGTACCTGAAAATATTGACTTCACAGTAGACTTTGAACCTACTAAAGTAGACGACAAGAAATATGTTATTAATCGTGATACTGGTGAATACATTGCTGTTGTAGGCAAGGACTTCACCTGCGCTTCACATGGTGATTTCTTTCGAGAGGTGATGGATGAAGTTACAGAGAATTTATCTAGTCATGAAACCTTTGGTGCCAAAATTACTTGGCGTGATGCACATAAGAATGGCTGGGCCATGATGGATGTGACACTGCCTAATGTAAAAGCTAAAGTAACTACATCAAAGCATGAAACAGAGGTGTCACAGCGCATCATCGCTCTGCATGGTGTTGATGGTACGTGTTCAAACATGGTGTTCTTTGGTGCTATTGATTTCTTCTGTACGAATGGGATGATTCGTGGCGAACATGACAAGGTACGCCGTAAGAATACGAGTGGCTTTGACCTTGACCGTTTCATCTATCAGCTAAGTCGTTCAAAGCAGGATTTCTATGCACAGTCTGAACAACTACAGCAGTGGGCAAACAAGCCTTTGTATGTAGGTGATGTAAAGGCTATGCTTGAATCACTCGATAAAGGAAAAGCCAAACGCATGTTCCAACTGTACAATCAAGAAGCAAGTGTGCGTGGTAACAATGCCTTTGCCTTGTACTCTGCCTTCACAAACTATGCCAGCTATGCTGATGAGCGTAATGGTTTTAAGTTGGCTAAGACTGGTAAGGATACCAACGCAGTGAACATGTGGGAGCGTGAGCAGAAGGTATCACGCTGGGTTGATAGCAGACAGTTCAAGGAACTACTAGCGGCATGACACACATATCAGACAACAGGCGTGGTGACATAACAGAACTGGAGTTGTGTCACCACTTCCTGAACCAAGGCTTTGAAGTCTTCAAAAATGTGGCGTGTACTGGCCCAATAGATTTTATTGTACTGAACAATGACACAAACGAGTTTACTCTGTACGATAGTAAAACACCAACTATACATACTAGAGAAGACGGCAGTCGTAGAGTGGGTACCACTTCCACTACAGCCCGACAGAAAGAACTTAATGTACATGTAGTTGCGTTATACAATGGTAAAGTATATACAGACACAGATAGGATAGGAGTTGTTATAGATGAAGACAGTCCAGCAACTAGTTGACAAGTACTATACATCAAATGATTTCAAGATGTTACGAGATAGAACTAAGAAAGACTATCAATATTTTCTTGGTGTAATGCTTAACACATTCGGTGATGTAAACTTTGACGAACTCACTAGCAAGCAAGCTAAACATGCATACGAGGAGTGGGTTGAGCGGGGCATCAGTCTCGCCAATCACGTATGCACTGTGTCATCTATCCTGTTTCGTTACGCTATTGACATGGAGTATTCCACAGTTAATCCCTTCGCCAATGTCAGGCGTAAGACATCACCACAACGCAAGGTCGTGTGGACAGAAGATAACGTACGTCAATTTCTTGACACTGCATACGGTGAATTTCAGTGGCGTAGCATTGGGCTAATTGTACACATGGCATATGAATGGTGCCAGAGACTAGGTGACATGCGCCTATTGACGTGGGATAATATTGATTTGGAGGAGCATAAGTTGTATCTCGAACAATCTAAGCGCAGAGCAGAGGTAACGCTACCTATTGAGGATGATTTACTTGCTATGCTCACACAACAAGAGGAAGACTTCGGCTTTCAGCCCTTCGTAGCGCCTCGTGTGCTACCCGTAGGTGGTAAGTACCACCCGTATAGCTTAGAGCGGTTCAGCAAGGCTGGAAGGGCTGTTATGAGAGAGGCAGGATTACCTGAAGAGTTAAGGCTGATGGACTTGAGACGTACTGGTACCACCCAAATGATTGAAGCAGGTGTTCCTATGGGTCAAATCATGTCGGTTACAGGACATAGTAACCCACAGTCAGTGAAACCTTACATGAAAAATACGTACGCTAGTGCAAATAGTGCATTGACAGCACGTAAATCTCATGGTAAAAGCAATTAACTGCCGCAAAGGAAAGTGATATATACATGGATAATATATATAACATTGTAAGTGATATGGATGTGCCTGTGGGTACGACTAAGCGTACTACATGTCCCAACTGTGGAGAGCGTACATTCACAGTCACGAACAACATGGGTTCGCTTGTATGGAATTGCTTCCGTGCTACTTGCGGACTCAAGGGTGGGACACGTGTTCGTATGAGTGCTGAAGATATTCGTGCTGGCTTTGCTGGTGGTGATGACTTCGCCAAACAGGACACGTTTAAGCTACCTGATTATATTGTGCCGCACGATTGGAACGTGGCAGAGATTGCGTGGGAGTTATACGAACTGAACGCAGAGCAGCTTGGTTTGATGTATGATGTGAAGGAACACCGCATGGTATTTCCTATCGTACATGATGGCAAAATAGTAGACGCTACTGGACGTTCACTTGGTAAGCGTCTACCCAAGTGGAAAAGATATGGAAAAAGTGGCTTGCCATACACATCAGGGTGTGGTAAAGTCGCAGTTGTTGTTGAGGACTGCTTGAGTGCAGCCGTTGTTGGTTACGGCACCTTTGTCGGGGTTGCGCTTCTAGGCACATCATTGCAAGAGTCGCATAAAAGGTATCTCTCGCAGTTCTCAACAGCCGTTGTAGCACTTGACCCCGATGCGCTACCGAAGACATTGCAAATGGCAAAGGAATTAAGAGGACATGTAAACGATGTTCGTGTCCTTCGTTTAACAGACGACTTGAAATATCGTAACCCGACAGATATGGAGAAGCTAAATGGAATTATCAATAATTAGAAGTCTAATGGACAAAACTTTCTACGATGACCATCGTGGTTCTAAATGTCCAACACGTCTATTTAGTAAGGACGTGCGTAAGATAAAGCAGTCTATTGATACTGCTATGGACAGGTATGAGCGTAGTGTTACACCAGATGAAATAGAGGCACTGTTCATGTCAGACAATCCAACTCTGACCACTGCGCAGAAACAGGCATACTCTAGTTTGTTCTCGCAGATAAAACGCGAAGAGCCTATGGGTGGTGATGTGGCGCAGGAAGTCTTGTCCAAACTATTTCAGCAGGTAGTTGGCGAGGATGTAGCAAACATTGGCTTTGATATGGTCAATGGTGATGCAGCCAGCCTTGAGGCTTTACGTAATCTACTTGAACGCTATGGAGATGACTTCATCCCTAATCTAAATATTGAGTGGGATGACATCAGCATTGAGACACTCATGGCGAAGGCTGAACTTGAGGCACGATGGACATTTAATATTCCTAGTGTAGCACGTAAGGTTGAAGGTGTGTCAGGTGGACAGTTGATTGAGGTAGGCGCACGTCCTAACACTGGCAAGACATCATTCCATGCCAGCCTGATTGCAGGTCCGAATGGCTTTGCACATCAGGGCGCGAAGTGCATCATCCTCTGTAACGAAGAACCGACACACCGTGTTGGCGCACGATACCTTACAGCGGCGGCAGGTATGTCTGCTCGTGAGGTTCGTGACAACATGACTAAGGCACATGCCCTATACAAACCTGTGATGGATAACATCAAGATTAAGGAAGCAGGTGGACGTGACATGGCATGGGTTGAATCCGTGTGCAAGTCATACAAGCCTGACATCTTGGTGCTTGACATGGGTGATAAGTTTACTGTATCAGGTTCATATGCAAGGGAAGACCAAGCACTAGCCGCTTGTGCTATCTACGCTAGGCAGATTGCCAAGACATATGATTGTGCTGTGTTTTACATGTCACAGTTGTCTGCAGAGGCAGAAGGTCGTGCGCAGTTGAACCAGAGCATGATGCAGGGTAGCCGCACAGGTAAGGCTGCAGAGGCTGACCTGATGATACTGATTGGTAAGTCACCATCTGTGGAAGGGCAGGAAGAAGAAAGCCCACTACGTCATATCAACATCGTGAAGAACAAGTTGAATGGCTGGCACGGTATGGTGAACTGTGAGTTGAACTATTTGACAGCGAGGTATGAAGGATGAAACTAACACTTGATGTAGAGAACACTGTCACCAAGCGTGGTGGTAAGATGCATCTTGACCCCTTTGAGCCAGAGAATACATTGGTCATGGTCGGTTGTCTAACCGACAAGGGCGAAGAGAAACTGTTTACGTTTGACCATCCCGAAGTCTGCACTTCAGAACAGGGGTATGATTATTGGTGCTTCCGTAAACTGCAAGCTATGCTTGATGATGCTACTGTCCTTATCATGCACAATGCCGCACACGATTTGCTGTGGCTGTGGGAGAGTGGGTTTAAGTATGATGGTCCAGTGTTTGACACGATGCTTGCAGAGTATGTGCTGCAGCGTGGGCAGAAAGAGCCACTGTCACTTGAGGCTTGTGCTGAACGCTATGAGTTGGACACGAAGAAGCAGGATACACTCAAGGAATACTTTGCAAAGGGTTACAGCACTCGTGATATTCCACACAAGGAGTTGTCTGACTATCTCTCTGCTGACCTTCATGCTACGCAACAGTTGTCTGACAAGTTGATGTATCGCTTGAACACACCTGCAGATAGTGGCTTGATGGGAACAGTTGACCTGACCAATCAGGTGGCTGTGTGTCTTGCTCGTATCTATCAGCGTGGCTTCACGGTTGACCGTACAAAACTAGCGGAAGTTCGTCAGGAGTTTGAAACAGAGAAACAAGAGTTGCAGAATGACTTGCAACAACATGTACGTGGGTTGATGGGGGACACGCCTATTAATCTAAATAGTCCAGAGCAATTGTCTTGGGTTATCTATAGCCGTAAGGTTATGGACAAGGCTTATTGGGGAAATGCTATTGACCCATACATGGTTGAGGCTGACTTCCGTAACCTAGTTGCGACTGGCACTAAACGCCTATACAAAACGAAAGCAAAACAGTGTGGTGTATGTAATGGAACTGGAAAGGTAAGAAAGGTAAAGAAAGATGGAACACTTTTTGCTAACACAAACAGATGTAAGGATTGTGATGGGGCTGGTTTTACTTTGTCTGATACTGTGGATGTGGCGGGGCTAAAGTTTCGTCCACCTACAGCAAAGTGGGCTAGTGCAAATGGCTTTACTACTAGCAAGGGCAACCTTGAGATACTAGAGTCAGTCGCAAAGTCCAAAGGTATGACAGATGCAGTAGACTTCTTGTCAAAGGTGCGTAGGCTATCAGCCGTTGACACATACCTGTCATCCTTCGTTGAAGGCATTGACCTACACACAAAGACTGATGGCAAGCTGCATGTCCGCTTGCTTCAGCATCGCACTTCTACTGGCAGGTTCAGTGGTGCTGACCCTAACATGCAGAACATGCCACGAGGTCAAACCTTTCCAGTGAAGAAAGTATTTGTGTCTCGTTTTGAAGGTGGCAAGATTATGGAAGCAGACTTCGCACAATTGGAGTTTCGTGCAGCTGCTTATTTATCACAGGATGGAGTTGCAATTGAGGAAGTTTCTACTGGATTTGATGTACACGCATACACCGCTGAAGTTATTACCAATGCTGGTCAGCCTACGAGTAGACAGGATGCGAAGGCGCATACATTCGCGCCGCTATATGGAGCATCAGGCTTTGGAAGAACGAAAGCAGAGGCAGCATACTATGAACACTTCAACGAGAAGTACACTGGCGTTGCCTCTTGGCACTCCAAGTTGGCTAAAGAAGCTATCGCAACGCAGAAGATAAGAACACCATCAGGACGTGAGTTTTCATTTCCAGATGTAGTGCGTAAAGCTAATGGCAGGATATCTCACTTTACACAGATAAAGAATTATCCAGTGCAATCATTTGCTACTGCAGACATTGTACCCATAGCCCTACTACACATTGAAAAACTACTTGACGACATGCATTCATGTGTGGTAAATACTGTACACGATTCAATCGTAATTGATGTTCACCCTGATGAAGAAAGGAGATGTATTGAAATAATTCAAGAGACTAACGAAGCTTTGCCTGACTTGATTACCTTACGTTGGGGGTTGGTATTCAATGTTCCTCTGGAACTAGAGGCAAAAATTGGCCCCAACTGGCTTGACACTAAAGATGTGTCGTGATATAACTATAGACTTTCACAACTCAAAAGAAGGAGTATAAATTATGGAACTGACAACTATTGATACTAATAACTATGCAGCCATGGCTAAAGCAATGGGCATTGCAAATGAAACTACAAGCGAAAGAAAACAAGCTAGTACTCTTGCTCGTCTTCGCATAAATCACTCACCTGTTATGGGTGAGGCTGATGTCAACGGCAAGAAGGTGAACATGGAAGTTGTAAGTGGTGGCACATACAAACTGGAAGTACCAGATGGGCCAACCTACTACGCAGAATCCGTGAAGATTCGTCCATTCCTGCAGCGTTTCATGTACAAGCGATTTGTACGTGGCATGGGCGGTAGTCCTAACCGTTATGTTAAGACCATTATGGCAGACAATCTGAATATTGACCTGAAGGATAATGATGGCGGGTTTAACTGCGGTAAACCTGCTGGCTACATTCAGGACTTCAAGGCACTGCCAGAGAAGACACAGGAACTCATCAAGCAGATTAAGCGAGTGCGTGTAGTGCTTGGCACAGTTGAACTGGTCAACGCAACTGACGCAAGCGGTAATCCTGTGGATGTGGATGAGACACCATTCATTTGGGAGGTAGATAATCGTGATGCCTTCAAGAATGTAGGAACCGTGTTCACAAAGTTAGCAAAGATGAAGCGGCTACCTGTGCAGCATTTGATTACTGCCAACACAGAGGAGCGCAAGATTCCTACTGGTGCAGTGTTCTATCTCCCTGTTGTATCCTTGGATGTAAGCAATACACTGGACCTGACAGAAACTGAACAGAATATGTTCGCTGACTTTATGCAGTGGGTGCAGAACTACAATGAATACATCATCAATGCGTGGTCGGATAAAGCCAATTCACACAACGATGAAGACGATGAATACATTGTAGATGGTGTAGTTGATATTGAAGTAGAAGAGGAAGTAGCATAATGAACCATCCTGCTGAACTGGCGTTGCATCAATACATGGAGAACGCTGCTAATGGTAAGTCTACAATGTCTGACGATACCATCAAGCAGATAGGTCAAGATGTAATGGATGCAGTACAACGCCAGTTTGGTGGGGGCAATAAGCGTGGTGAGTTTCGCCTTCGTATGTCAAACATAGGAAGGCCAACTTGCCAACTTTGGTTTGAAAAGAATCAGCCAGAGAAAGCATTGCCCTTACCAACCACATTCGTAATGAACATGATGCTTGGAGACATCGTTGAAGCTGTCTTCAAAGGATTGCTAACAGAGGCGGGAGTAGAGTATGAGGATGCTGAACAAGTTACACTTAAAGTTGATGACGACACATCCATCAACGGCACATATGATATTGTTATTGATGGTGCTGTTGACGATGTTAAGTCCGCATCTAATTGGTCATATCAAAACAAGTTTGAGTCGTATGATAAACTAGCTGCACATGATTCCTTTGGTTATGTAGGTCAGCTTGCTGGCTACGCCAAAGCGTCAGGCAAACGTGCTGGTGGTTGGTGGGTAGTCAACAAAGCCAATGGTCAATTCAAATATGTACCAGCTACAGGGCTTGATGTTGATAAGGAAATGACACAGATTAAACAAACAGTTCAGACAATCAAAGACAATGAATTTAAGCGTTGCTTTGAACCTGTACCTGAAAAGTTTCGTGGTAAAGAGACAGGCAATACAGTCTTGAATGATAACTGTACGTTTTGCTCATATCGTTTTGCTTGCTGGCCCGGACTTAAAGAACGTCCAGCGGTAATGTCACAGGCAAAGGAACCGAAGATGGTATCATATGTAACTTTGGCAGAAGAATATGCCTAACCATAAACAGTTCCGCGCCGCACGTAAGTATGGATATAGGAGCGGCCTAGAGCATAAGCTTTCCATATATCTTGATGAACTAAATATCTCGTATGACTATGAGAGGATTAAGATTGAATGGGAAGACCTTGCTTATCGCACCTATACTCCAGACTTCGTACTTAACAATGGGATTATAATCGAAACAAAAGGTATGTTCACCGCTGCTGATAGACGAAAGCATCTGGCAATTAAGAAGCAGCATCCCAAATTAGATATTCGTTTTGTGTTTGAAAACAGCAGACGAAAGCTAAGAAAAGGTGCTAAGTCAACATATGGAGAGTGGTGTACTAAGTATGGCTTTAGATATTATGATAGAGTTATTCCAGAGGACTGGCTAAAAGAAAAAGGAAAGAATAAATACCCAAAGTTTATTAAGTTTAGTGGAAGCAAAGTAAAAAGGAGATAGATATGATGGATTTTTCTGAAGAGGATTTCGTTATCCGTGTTCGCCCCGGCTTAGACGGAGAGGAGTGGACAGGTGAAGTAGATATATGCATCGTATCATCTGGTGAGAACCCGCTTGATGATGAAGGGTATGGACAACTCATGCATTTCTGTAAGATGATGTGCGCTAGTGTTCCTATCATGGAGATGAATGAACACATTCGCAATGTAGTACACTCATATGTAATAGATGTTGTTGACAATGACATAGAACCTATGGTAGAAGAACCAGATAAATTGGTTGTTACAGGTGAAGATGGGAACGTAGTTCGCCTTGATTTTTCTAGCAAGACGAAGGGGAGTGCATGATGACAGATTATAGAAAGATTATGAATGACATTCAGAAGAAACAGGAATGGAAGGATGTTGATTGGGAGACAGATTACTCCTTTGCAGATAATGTAAGACCTGATATGGTAAACAATCCACCGCATTATAATGCCAGTGGCATTGAGTGTATTCAGGCAATCGCTGCAGCCACTGATGATGGCTTCCAGTATTATTTACAAGGCAATATACTAAAGTATCTTTGGCGTTATCGCTACAAGGATAAACCACTTGAAGACCTAGAGAAAGCTAAGTGGTATCTGAACCAATTAATTGAGGAAGTGATGGCAAGAGATGAGAGTTAAAGTATTTATTACCCTTGATATTGATGAAGATGAATATCCAATACCTGCCGATGGACAAGTCGGGGAGGAAATAGAAGATGGAATACACGAGTATTTCTATGATGTAGAAGGTGCAGATATACGCACTATAAAAACAATAACGGAGTGATGACATGAATAATTATTTACCTACAGACTACCAAACATTTATAGCTACATCTCGCTATGCTCGTTGGATTGAAGACGAGCAGCGTAGAGAAACATGGGCAGAGACAGTACAGAGATACTTTGACTATATGGAGAATCATCTTGCTGAAAAACATAACTACGCACTATCTGATGAACTACGTGCTGAACTTGAGGAAGCTGTACTTAACCAAGATATCATGCCAAGCATGAGAGCATTGATGACGGCTGGACCTGCGCTTGACCGTTGTCATGTAGGTGGCTACAACTGTTCCTATGTTCCTGTGGATAGCCCACGTGCGTTTGATGAAACGATGTACATCCTCATGTGTGGCACTGGTGTGGGCTTTTCTGTGGAACGTAATTGTGTTGAGAAACTGCCTATTGTAAATGAGCATTTTGAACAAAGCGACACCATAATTAAAGTAGGAGATAGTCGTCCGGGCTGGGCCAAGTCTCTGCGTGAACTAGTCTCCCTGTTGTACGCAGGGCAAATCCCTAAATGGGATACATCAGAAGTAAGACCCGCTGGCGCACGGTTGAAAACATTTGGTGGTCGTGCAAGTGGCCCAGCCCCATTGGAAGAACTGTTTGAGTTTGTCATTCAAAAGTTTAAAGGTGCAGCAGGACGTAGACTATATCCAATTGAGTGCCATGACATCATGTGTAAGATTGGTGAAGTTGTTGTCGTAGGTGGTGTACGCCGTAGCGCACTCATCAGCCTGTCTAACTTGAATGATGACCAGATGGCACACGCTAAGTCAGGTGATTGGTGGAAGTATGAAGGGCAACGCACACTTGCAAACAACAGTGTTGCGTATAAAGAGAAGCCACAGATGGGTACATTCATGCGTGAGTGGCTGTCACTGTACGAATCTAAGTCAGGTGAGCGTGGTATCTTCAACCGTCAGTCAGCTAAGAAACAGGCAGCTAAGAATGGACGCCGTGATGCTGACCACGACTTTGGATGCAATCCTTGTTCAGAAATTATCCTACGTCCATATCAGTTCTGTAATCTGTCAGAGGTAGTAGCACGTGCATCAGATACTCAGCAGTCACTGTCTGAGAAGGTTCGTCTTGCCACTATCTTGGGTACATTCCAAGCAACGCTAACTAACTTTAAGTATCTTCGGAACATCTGGAAGAAGAATACAGAAGAGGAGCGTTTGCTGGGTGTATCCTTGACAGGTATTATGGACAATCAATTGCTGTCAGGTAAGTCGGCACATCTTGGTGTTAATATTGGGCAGACACTTGAGCGTCTACGTGACGTGGCTGTAGAAACAAATGCAGCAATAGCTGAACAGCTTGGTATTCCACAGTCAGCAGCCATTACTTGTGTTAAGCCTAGTGGTACAGTATCACAGCTTGTGAACAGTGCCAGTGGTATTCATGCACGACACAACCCATATTACATTCGTACTGTTCGTGGTGATAACAAAGACCCACTGACACAGTTCATGATTGCACAGGGTGTTCCTAATGAGCCTGATGCATATGGAAAGCATGAAAGCACTACAGTGTTTAGCTTCCCTATGAAATCACCAGAAGGAGCAGTGACACGCACAGACATGACAGCTATTGAACAGCTTGAGTTGTGGCTTACATATCAGCGTTATTGGTGTGAGCATAAGCCTAGTGTTACCATTACTGTGAAAGAACATGAGTGGTTTGAGGTAGGTGCTTGGGTCTATGAAAACTTTGATGACGTATCTGGTATTAGCTTCTTGCCGCACGATGACCATGTATATAAGCAAGCCCCCTATCAAGACTGTACAGTTGAAGAGTATGGTGCTATGCTAAAGAAAATGCCTAAGTCAATTGACTGGTCAAAGCTGCAAGAGTTTGAGAAGGAAGACACTACATCAGGTGGGCGTGAGTTGGCTTGTACTGCTGGTGTGTGTGAGGTAGTAGACTTGGACGCAGCATAAGAAAGGAGTTGACAATGGTAGGAAAGATTGCTATACATGAAGTAACAGAACACGAAGATGGTTCAGCAACCGTAGTGTTTGAGTGTGATGATGAAGCACAGAAAGCATTGATAAGTGAAGGTTTACTATCACTACTTGAAAAAGCAGTTGATAAGCATAACGAAGAGTATAACTGGATGGAAGGAGAAGTAGAAAATGAAGATTAAATTTGACACACACACAAAGGATGTAGCAGCAGCGGCTGATGCATTCAGTACATTGTATTCTTACTGCAAAGACTTGACACTGAATAAATCATCTTGGGGTGAAGAGTGCTTGAATATTTACGGTGAGATTGACTCAATGAATATGAGTACACTTGAGAGTGCATTGCCAGATGGCACGTTTAATGAAGATGCGGATAAACTATGAGTAACTTAATACTTATGCTAATAGCTATATGGATAACCACAATAGGTTTGTGGTGGGAAATGTATAGCCTTCGTAAGTGGATGGAAAAAACAAACAGAAAAGGAGAATGAAAATGGAACAGGAAAACAAAATTACTATTGATGAAAAAGAATACGACTTTGACGCACTTGGTGAACAGGCACAATACTTTGTAAATCAGGTACGTAATCTAAAAGCACGTATCGCTGAAGCAAGGTTTAACCTTGACCAGATGGTGGCCGCAGAAGATGCTTTTACTAAAGCACTTGTGGCTTCTGTAAAGTCTAGTGAAGTAGAAGAAGAAGCAGCAGAGTAGGGAGGTTCGTCATGGGATACCAATCTTTAAGCCGCGCCGTCCGTAAAACAGAGCCTGTATTTGAGGATGGAGAGTGGTGGTACATTCGCCCTGAAGGTACCAAAACTGCAGGTAAGCGTGAACGTATTGACCAGTATCATAAGAACAATGATGTTCGTATGTTTGTAAATGGTAAATATATTCCTACCTCACATCCTCTACACAAGCCGGGTAGGTATAAATCACTTGACGATGTTTGGTCACATGAAGAAATTGAGAAGACTAAACAGGGTGAGGTTTACGCAATTACAAATCCGGCATTTCCTGAGTGGGTAAAAGTAGGAAAGGCAGTGAATGCGGATGATAGATGTAATGGATATCAGACATCATCACCATTTCGTGACTACAAAATAATCGCACGAATGACGACTGAGGATAGACATACTAAAGAAAGTGATATGCACAAAATCTTCCAGCAATTTGCCAGTGAACGTAGAGGTGAGTGGTTTAAGATTGACAGTGCATTGGCAATTAAGGTATTTAACAATCAACTTGAAGAGGAGACAGCTTGACTTTAGTATGGAAGCGTGGTGAGGATTATGTTATATTTAATCCCCCACGCAAATCCGAACAATGGGAAGAGTGGCAGAAATTAAAACAGAAAGAAAAGGAGAAGCAAGATGCAAAGTCTGGAACCGAAGACAGAAGACAGAAAAAAGTTTGACCTTGACCTTGAGTATGGTAAGGTGCGTGAGCGGCTTGTTGCAGATATGCTTCAGGATAAAAAGATTGAAGTCAAAAGTGAACGTGATGTGTGGCAGCGCACAGGTAACATATGCATTGAATATGAAAGCTATGGAAAACCTAGTGGCATTGAGGCTACAGAATCAGATTACTGGTTTCACAATTTGTGTATAGGAGATGACGTTTTTGCAACGATAGTCTTCGATACCAATAGCCTGAAAAGAATTATCAACAACCTTGATTATAAGAAGTCTGTGTCTGGTGGAGATAATAATGCATCACGAATGTATCTTCTCAACCTACAGAAGTTGTTTTCATCTGATGTGATTAAAGCATTTAAGGAGAACCAAGATGAACAAAAGCCTAGCTAAGAATTTTCAGGATGGCTATGAAGCATTTGATATGGTAACACTTAAGAAAGGCTTCTATCATACTATAGCCAATCCGATGAGAAAGAACACGACATCCTATCGTGAATGGCAAAGAGGATGGGATGCTGCATACTTTAAGAATTTGGAGAAACTAAATGGACTTGGAGCAAGAAGCTAAACAGTGGATGAAGGAGAGAAGGATGAGTGATATTACTGCAGACTATTACCAAGAGAAAGCGTGTGACACAGCTATCTTTCCTAAGAACAAGGCTATGGAGTATCTTACTCTTGGCCTTACAGGTGAAGCTGGTGAGATTGCTAACAAGGTTAAGAAGTTTATTAGGGATGGTGCCACAGAAGATGAGTACCTAGCTAAGAAGATACAGATAGGCTATGAAATTGGTGACGTGCTGTGGTATTGTGCAGTACTAGCGGAAGAAATGGGGATGAATCTTGGACACATCATGGAAAACAACTTACAGAAACTTGCTGACAGGAAGGCTCGTGGGGCTTTATCGGGCAGCGGGGATAACCGTTAAGTGGTTTATATACTCTGTTCTTATCAGTTGGCTAGTGTACGTAGTAGGCATGGCAGGTTTAGAAAATATCTGTGGCTGTACTAGAGAGTTAAATAACTGGTGGATAAAAAATTAGGGGGCTTAATTGCCCCCTTTGTTTTATTTCAAAGCCCTGTCGTAGGCTTTTCCTATCTCTATTAATCTGTACAAGTCTTTCATATCTGTACCATCGGGCTGTCTGTCATACTTTTCTACAAATCTAACAGCAGCAGCCGCACGTGTCTCCTTGCTCAGACGCCTATACTTTAACATAGATTCTGCATATGCAGGGGCGTCAGCAGTAAGAGTCTTTTTGTCGGATACAGTGTCGCGCACATTCTTTATCTTCTTCTTTATGAAGGAACGTATACGACTGGACACAAACTTGTCTTCCGTGAACTCTTCTTTCACCTTATCACTAGATATTTTATATCTGTTGCGTAAAGTTTTTTCATATCTCTTCGCGCTATCCACGATATCAGGCAATGCATCACGTACAACTTTATTCTCAAATCTGCGTATGCTACCTACCTTTGACTTACTACCAAGTTCAAAGTCAGTATATCCAAACTGACCAATGTACTCACCATATTCTTCATCAACAGTAGCAAGATTGATACCACCAAGCACACGGAACAAGGGTGCTACACGAGACTTTTCTTCCGCAAACAAAAACTCCCGCTTTGGTCTAGCGGCCTCTGCTTCTGCTGACTCAAACCTAGCGAATGGGCGTGATAGGTTTTGCATGAAGCTAGTTTGAAAATCTAGTGTGGGGTCTTCTGAGGTGTCCTTATATTGCAGTCCACGCATTCCAGCAGCACGTTCCGCTTCCACAATCTGTGCAAAGGGTACAGCCCAAGTAGAGAGATAATTACCTAGTGTTCTTCCAAGCATACGTCCAGCTTGTTCTTCGCTAGTCAAATCTGTGCCAGCAGCTAAGTCAGCGACTTCTTGTATTAGGCTTTGACCAACACCCTGTCTTATGTTCGTACCCAAGAATGTTTCAGCAAATTCTTTCGGCTTAAACCAGTCATCAAATGTACCTTCTTGCAATCGTTTAGTGGCTTCACCTATATACATGAACTGCCGCATTGGATATTGTGGAGTAACATCCATCACTGTGTCTTCACCTGTCTTCAATAACTTATAATCCGAAGGCGCATCCTCTGATGTACGATATTGATAAGCCGCACCAGCAATAGACATAGACAATAACATGTCACCCGCATAATCGAATGCATTGTCTAATGCTCCGTCATCTTCTACTCCTTCTCCATCTTCTTCATCACCATAGAATATAAAAGGAACAGTACCAGAGCCTATCAAGTTACGTGCTATACGCTCTCTATCTTTTTTAGTTAGCTTGCCTTTTCCTACCTTACCACGAGTAACTGCACTTGCTAACTTACGTGCTAAAGGAATAGACGCACCACCAGCATATTGCCCCATCAACTCCATACTATTAAACATAAAGCGTGGGAATGGTAGCACCACGGTTAAACCATTTCGTGTAATAAACTGTGATGTGGAGCGGAATACAGGAACGTCTGGCTGCTTTGCATACGTTACATCCAGCGCACGGTTAGTGGCATCGGCTACAATATCATTAAATGACCTAGCACCTTCTGGTCTTACTGTGCTTGCATCATTAAGCAGGTCACGAATCTTGCCATCATTAATAGCGTCAATTAAGTCTATTCCATACTCTCGTTTAGTCAGTCTTTCAAGTTCACCTAAGAAAGCACCACGGCGAATAAGAAATTCCTGCCAGCGGTTTGGTGTATTAAGGACATCAACTGCATCCTCTAGTTCAGTAAGGATTTTATCGCCTACGCCACCGCTACCACGACCAGTTAGCTTTTGAATTTCGTTAAGGTTATTAAACATCAAGTCATACTGAGCAGCAAGTTCAGGCTGACCCAGTATAAAGTTTGTGTAGTCCTCTACATCCAGACGTGTTTCTGGACCAAACATATACTTCATATGACGGAAGCTATCCTTCCAGTTATTAAAGCTACCTAAAGACTTGGCTGCTGCTACAGCACCTTCTTCTGACAAATTATACAGGGCAGTATCTACCACGTTGCCCAAGCCTTCCAATGGCGCACGTATGGCACCAGACTGAAGGTTACGAGATGCTGTGGCAAGCTGTGATACCAAGCCACCTCTACGTATATTTTCAATTCTCATTACTGTCTTACGTATTTTACCAGCAGCTTCTTTGGTAGCAGCTTCTTGCATAGCTATCATTTCATTAGCTGGACGCATACGTTTAATCTGTGACAATTTCTGTAGAACCTTACCAGCCTCAGAACCAGAGCCAACTACCGTAAGTATATAATCTTCAAAGGAAATATTATACTTGTTAAGAACATCAATAAGTTCATCTCCGGGCAGTAACTCTTCATTAACTGTCAGTTCAAACAGATGGTCAATGACACCATACTCTTTACCCGGTTTTCCATCAGGATTAGTAAATCGTTTTGGCTTAAATGCATCTGGTTTACTTTTCTTTAATTCAGCAATGGAAGCTACAAGACCATCAAACTTTTCTGCCTTAAGTAGTGGTTGAGTAATTTCCTCCCCCAATCCTGCAAGCAAAGCTGCATCAGTCTGTGAAACATCAGAAGCAAGATACTTACGAACTGTACTTCTATTATCTTCAGCTATCTGTTCCGCTGTTTCTACACCAGCTTTTCTCGCCTTTTCCCCATCTAATACTAGTTTACCTTCAGGAGTCTCACTTGAAATAGTTTTACCTGTTCTACTCTCAAAGTTACGAATAAGTTCCTGCGCAATATCTTCATTTTCTGCGGCTACCTTCCGCGCTTCAGCTGCCTTTTTAGCAATCTCTTCTTCTGTAGCAAGCTGCGCACGTTGTATGCGTAGCTTCTTTTTATCTAATTTTTTACGTGTGGCCTCTCCTCTAGCTTTCTTTTGTACCTCTTCAATTGCCTCTTTAAATGGTTTATCAGCAGCTTTCTTTGCGGCGGTTCCAGCCAAACCAGTTAGTGAACCAACTGCTGGTATAGCTTCTGCCATCTCCAGCATCGCCGCTAAATCTGCGCCAAACTTTTTTCCGGCAGTTTCAGGTGTAAATGGAAGCAGTTCCTTTCCTGTCATTCCAAACACAGTATTGTCTTCTGTGAAGGTATCATGAATTGTACGTGTCAATTCTGTACCTACATCCTCTGCTGTTTCAGACACAGCTTGTACTGCTATTGCAAGATTAGCAATATCTTTATTCAACATATTACCCAGCAGTTTTACTGCGCCCTGAAGTGGTTCAGGAACTTTTTCTTTTACAAACTCATCCACACCAAGTATGTCGATGTTTTCATCACCATACAAAGCCGCTGTTAATTCTTTAGTTTTGTCATAGTCAAACGCAGCGGCAGTCTGCTCTGACACTGTTTGTTTAGGCGCACTAATAGGTTCGAGTTTGATTCTATCCTCTGGTCGGTCGCCAGTAGGTACGGTGGGAACTAACTTATAGCCAGATGGTACCTCGCCTGTGCGAAGGTAATAGCCTTCTGGACTTTCATCGACTTCAGTTATAGCCACTTCATCTGTAGATGAAACAGGCACAGAAGTCTCCTCTATATCATTACCAATAATAGTACTGCTTTCAATATCATCAAGCTGACTACTTAAGTCTTCAGATATAGGTTTATCTATTCTTTCAGCTGCTGGCTGGCTTACAGATACATCTTCTTCTGTTTCTTCACCTTCCAGAGCAGCGAGTTGTTTCTCTAACTCTCGTTGGCTTAACATTATATGTACCTGCTGCCTGTCCATATAACAGTAATAATTGCACCCTGTGCATTCTTATACTGTACGATATCACCAGCCTTTAAACTACCCGCAAATTGAGGATTAGTTAACTGGTCTTTTGTTGCTTCTTTAAACTTTTCACTTTCTTTAAAGCCTTCAGTGTCCAACATGCGTTTTTTGTATGCAGCGGCGTCTTGTTTAAGAGAATCTCTTTGCGCTTTAATGGTGTTATTCATTTGTGCATCATTGATTCCAGCTACACGAACTTCAACATTATCTAAAGCACGGCTCATACGGTCAAAGAATTTAACTTCATTTCCTTCTAGTACATACTCAAGCTGTCCTTCAATATCTTTAACCAAACCTACAGGCTGTAGCTGTCGTTTAATTTCTGAGTTAATGATGCTGTCAACACTTTGCTTAGAGAAAGTTGCTATTGCTGTGTTTGTATCTTCGGCATTCGATACTTCTTGAATACCTTTAATAGCATAATTTCTTTGTGCAGTAAGTTCTGCAATCTTTCTTTTATCTTGTTTATCTTCAGGAAGAATTGTCAACTTAGCAAGTTGCTCATCAGCATGTACAAGCATACGCTCAAACGTAGCATATTGTGGTTCATTTTTAAGCTTATCTATTTCTGCCCTTCTTTGTTCAATAGTAAGCCCACGCAGTTCTGTCTCAGAAACAGCTGCTTTAGCCTCTCTTTCCGCTTTTTCGGTTGCTATATCAAGTCGCGCTTGTTCACGAGCAGCTGCTGCATCTGCACGAGCATTTTCAATCTCTAGCTGTGATGCATTGGCCGCTTGTAATTTCTCCGCTCTCTCGTCTGCTTTTCTAGCAAGTTCCATAGACTGAGCAGCTTTTTTCTCTGCAGTTTTAAAGGTTGAAACATCCATTTCAAATCTCTTAACTGCTCTTTCGCGTTCTTTAGTAGTCTCCGCAAACTCTTTTGCTGCAAGAAAACCAGTTCTATCAATCTTGGCACCAACAATATCTGTTGTAACGGTAGGTGCTTTTGGTAATGGTGCAGCTTCTTCAACTTCACGCATCACTTGCTTACCTAAATCTGGTTTAAATATTGCACCGTACAATCCGGATGCCTTCATCTCTCCTTCGAATACAGGCATCTTTTTAACAGGTGTAATAAACTCACTGATATAATCGGTCATTTGACCGGGCTGTGCGCGAGACTCTGCAAAAGTAATAGCAGCATTAACATCAATACCAGCGTCAGCATTTTTCTTTAACTCTTGATACAAGGCTTTGGCACCTTGAATATTTTGCCCACCAGAAATATATAGTTGAGCGGCCTTATCAATATCACCATCTACAAGTGATGCAAGATTACCAAGCGTTTCCCTAAGTTCTTCTTTTTCTTTTTCTTGTTCTTCCAATGCAGCACGGCGTCTAGTAATACGATACTGAGCCATACCTTCAGCACGTTCCTGACTTCTTTCTATATCTTTTTGAAGTTGCTTATCTACGCTCTCTGCAGCACCAGTAATAAAACCAGACAAAAATCCCATAATTATCTCCGTGCCATTAATCCAGTTGGTTCATTAGAAGTTTGTTCCATTTCTTCCATGGGTTCTTCATCTTCTACTTCATCTTCCACTTCATCAATGCGTTCTTTCATTTCATTACGTATCTTGTTAAGAACCGCTGCGCTTGTTTTGTTGTCTGGTAAATCAGACAGGCCATCATCATACTCTATATCAGCATTGTCACCGATAAGCATAAGCATTTCCATTATTAATGGGGTAGTTAAAATACCTACATCAATTGTATGTTTACCTTCCATAACTCCTGCCATTTGCATAGTATTAGCTATAGTGGTAATAGGAACACCCATTTCCATAACTTCTACCGCTTGCTCCATATATTCTTCTGTAGCCATACGTGACATATAGTATTCAATGGCTTCGTCTACAGTGACAAACTGTGGAGGTGTCTGCCAAGGACGTGCGCCAAGTTCATGTGTCAATGACATGCCCGGAATAGGTGCATCAAATAAAGGCTCGTCTTTTTCAATCGCCATTTTTTAGCATCTCCCGTTGTTGACGAAGTATTTTCATATGCTGTGCAACACGATATGCTGGTTTTTCTATTGCATCATCAGTGTTCGTGTTCTTTTTCATAAAGTTTCTAGGAGACAAAAGACCTTTAGGTGCAGGTTTTTCTTTCTCAGATAGTTTTTCAATATCCATGTTTAGGTATAGTTGTCTTGCTGGATTATTTAACATATCTAACATGCTCCTTTCTATACTTTTTAACCACTACATCCATGGCTAGTTTAATAAACTTTTTAACTTTTGGTTTATCAGCAATGAACTTCGAGAAAGACTCACCGTATTTACTATACAGATTAAACAGCCACTTAGGTGCTTTGTTTAACATCCAAGTTCTAAACACAAACCAATCAGTGTTGTGAACACCATATACTTCACGTGCTACCCAACAGAATTTAGCACCTATCCATGCACTGCCTAGTGTTCCAATCAAACCGCCTAGTGCATTACCTGCTGCTGTTTTATTCTGTTCACCCGCAATCTTTGCTCTTTCATCAGCATTAAGATTTGCTATAGCCATATCAGCTATACGATTAAGTTCACTTTCAGCACTCTTCCATGCCCACTCCATCGTATCTGCATAATAGTTCCACAGATTGTCATAGGCATTTTTACTGATATCCAATACTGCTGTAGCGTTAAGTTCATTAGCACGATTAATTGCTGCTGTATTTGCTGTAGCAATCTCTCTACGCCACACAGCATTACTCTGTGCAATAGCCAACTGATTTGTTGCATTGAACTGGTCACGTTGATTGTTCAACTCAGCATTAAATCTTTCGAGCACATTACGTTCACCAGCATTGAACTGAGCCTGTGCATTTGCCTGTGTTGCATTGAACTGTGATGTTTGAGATGACAGACTAGCAAAGAACTGGTCAACTTGATTCTGCGAACTGGCATTAAACTGTGCAGCTGCATTAACAGCAGCTTGGTCATTAAATAGTGACTGAATACGCTGCTGTGCTTTAAACATATCTGTCTGTTGACGATTAGACAGATTAGCCATATCCATCTGCATAAAGTTCTGTGCATTCATTACTGCAGCTTGCTGGCGATTGTTTAGATTGGCTGCATCCATTTGTGATAGAGCAGCAGCTTCAGCCATTACAAGTGCCTGTGAGTTAGACAGATTAGCAAGGTTCATGCTGTTAGCAATACGACTATTTTCAAGTGCAACTTGCTGTTCAGCAGTAAAGTTCATATTAGCTACATCAGCAATACGACTTGCATTTTGTACACGTGCTTGGAAGGCTTGGTCAAACTCCATGCCCATAAAGGTAGCACGTTGCTGTGCAGCAAGCATGGCACGTTGTTGCCTGTTAGATAAATTCTGTGCTTCAAACTGTGCAGTTACAGCAGCATCTGCCTGTGCAATTGGCAATGCACTTTCCATAGCTGCTTGTATAATAGCCTGACCAGCAAGAGATGAAGCACCAAGTCCACGTGCTGCCATCTTAGCTGTTGCTGCTCTCATAGCACCAGCAGCCCATACAGGTGTTTCACCACCTTCAAACTGTGTCATTAAGCCTTCAAGCTGTCCTTGTACAGTAGCTTTGTCTGAAGGTGTAGCTTGAGCAGCTTGTATTTCCTCTGTAAACTTAGCTGCCTTTTGTGCATCGGCAGCACCACTAATAAGTTCACCTTGCTGTATCTCACGCTGTGTTGGATTATCCATAAGCACAGCATTACCCTGTGCAGCATCAAGATTACCTACAGATGTAGCTGTCTGCTGTGCTGCAAGAACCTGTGCTTCAGGTGATACGTCTCCTTGTGCAGCTGTAGTGGCATTTAAAGCAGTGTTAACAGCATTAGCTGCTGTATTAGCTTGCATCAAGTTAGCGTCAGTTTCCTGTGGTGCTTCAGCTTGATATGTCTTTGCCATAGCTGTAGGCACGGCAGTAACACCAGTGACTTGACCAGTAGTTGGGTCAATCATTTGGTCTGGAGTAGCGGCTATTCCTACAGGAGCAATCGCACCACCTTGTGGTAGTCCGGGTTGTGCAAATTGTTGTGCAGTAATGTCAGCAATAGTTGGTTGCTTTGTTTCAGTAACCTCAATAGGAGTGGTTGTTACACCTTCTGGAACATCTGCTTCACTTCCATATACTGTACCATCTTCTGCTTGATATTGCGTAGTGGTTGTTGTAGTTGGTTCAGGCATTGTGAATGTAGGCACAGCCTGTTGTGGGAGTTGTGTTTGTTGTTGTTGTGTATATAGTTGGTATGCTGGGTCTGTACGGTAATCATATTGCGGCTGGCCATACAACGGTAACGGTGGCATACTTCCATCTGGCAAAGGTGTTCTGTTATCTACTGGTGTGCCACCTAGACGTGGGTCAGTTGTTGATGCAGGTTGAATAGGTGGCTGACCTGTAAAATTTGGATTGCGCATTTGTTCGTATTGGTTTAACTGCCTAAAATCTTCGTAGCGCATTTCACCGGGAAGCACCATCCTACCCATAAACCCTGCATCGCGCTGTGCTTTTGCATCTGCCTGTGCCTGTTCATACTCTCTTTGCAGTTGGTCTTCTGGCTTTACTTTAGATGTATCAGGAATAAATTCAGGAACATATGAACGCATGTCAAAGGGTTGTTGCGCTGGCAGTCCAGATGCTATAGTACCAGTGTTTGCAGCAGGTTTTGTGACAGGTTGAATGCGCATAGCATTTGGGTCAAAAGGTATTCCACGATACTCACCACTCGTTATATTTGGCGCACCCACAGAACCACCTTCTTGAACACGTGTTGGCGCACCCCCAGTGTCAGGGTCATTAAAGCCCGGTGCAAATTGTCTATTAGGATTAACAAACACTTCATCGGGATTACCACGTGCAAGTTCAGTCTGCTGAACAGAACCGGGGGCTTGCATGATGCCACCTGTTTGCATCCTAACCACACCACCTTTAGCCATCATCATAGCCTTCTGTTGGTAGCCTTGCATCTGCTGTTGACGCATAGGGTCTTGAGCAAGGTAGTCTTGAAAGCCTTGCATGTTGCCTGAATAGCCCATGGCACGTGCTATCTTCTCCATGCCACTAGGCTTAAATGCTTTAAACATAGCCATCTATTAATCCCTACTCAATACTTTATCTAACTTGTCTTCAACACGATGCAACGCATCCATGACCTGCCTCATGTCATCACGCAATTCAAACTTGGTTGCGTACTCCTCACGTGTCTTGTTCACAAGGATGTTTATCCGCTTCTGCTCTTTGTTTTGTTCTGCAAGAAACCATGCAACACCCGCCACAACAAGGCCAAGTAACATGTCAATAAGGCTGGTCATTTCCATCGCTTACCACCTATGCAGTATATGCATTACCAGCGGTAATCGCAGCATTAGCTGCTGTCATATCTTCTGTAGTCCAAAAGTCCTTGGCGACCATAATCTCCAGATGCTCAACATTCCTGTCAACACAGTCCTGCTTATCTGCGGCATCATCGTCTGCCATTGCATCGCCAGCAATGATAGCATTGATGAGGTCAACGCTGTGACCCATTGCTGTGTAGTGCTGTGCGATTTGTTCTGCTGTTAGTTCGTCCATTACTTTACTCCTTAGTTAAATAGCGGCAATAATAAATGCCAATAGTTCACTGTATCTTACACCCATACGACTGCGTTGTACCGCCCCTTCTGGTGCTTCTTCCTGTGTTGAGTATGTATCAACGCGAGTGTAAGCCTCAACAGCTTCAATATCATTTTCTGGGTCTGCCTCTACTGCTGGCACGTCTACACTGTGTTCCCACCACTCGCTGTGAATGAACATTGCATACCGTCCAGCGTCCAGCCCTTCAGCTTCGAAAGCGGCCTGTAAGTCTTGCGCTATGATGCCAAAGTGTATCCGCGCATCGTCACCCTTTTCCTCGACAGCAGACTTCCAGCGGAACTTGCGAAGCAGTCCTTTGGCCGCAACAGCCACACGCTGTTCTGCGTCTGACAGGGCTTCGATGTCTTGCTTGTCATTGGCGTCAGACGTTTGAATAGTGCCGTTGGTGGCAAATATGTCATCAAATCTTGCATCAGCTTTACCTAAGTCTATTACATTATCTCTTGACCCGCCTGTGCTGGTGGATGGTGTAATGGCATTGCTTTCAAAGTTTATAAAACTGCCTGAGCCAACACCTGAGCCTATATATAGACTGCCTGTATCCGTGCCAATCCACCCGACCGCAGAGCCGTCTTTGTAGAAAACTGCTAAACTTCCATCGTCAGACAATCTATTTATAAAGACAGGAGAACCCGCTGACCGTGTTACCTGAAGGCCACTTGTTCCAATATATGTGCCTGCCGTGCCAAACGCATCAGAAGTTTTGCCTACCAAGAAATTGCCAGAACTATCAAAGATACCACGAGGATTACCATCGCCATCTGACAGCACGATGTAGTTGCTGGATGTGCGGATGTCTAGGCTGCCTTGGTTGCCGTTGTACTGTCCTATGACAACATTCTTTGCACCTGTTGTGATTGCACCGCCAGCACTAACTCCCAAGAAAGTATTGCCTGCACCAGTCGTTAAACTCTGTCCAGAACCATTGCCAACAGCAGTGTTGTTAGACCCTGTGGCAGCAGTTAACGCCGTTGTACCAATCGCAGTGTTGTAATTGCCAGTCGTAATTGCATCACCAGCTTGGTAGCCCAACGCCACGTTGTTCAATCCAGTTGTTATGGATGCGCCAGCACTGCGCCCAACGATTGTATTCTGTGCGCCAGTGGTGTTGGCGGAAAGGGCCGACCTGCCTATAGCAGTGTTGTTGGATGCGGTTGTATTTGCACCCAAAGCGGCAAGGCCAATGGCTACGTTGTCACTTCCAGAAGTGTTAGCCCCTAAAGCAGCTTGACCAATACCTACGTTGTGATTTCCGGTGGTGTTGGAGTCTAGTGCCTGATAACCAACCGCAACTCCACTTGCGCCTGTCGTATTTGCAAACAGTGCCTGATAACCCACTGCGGTGTTGGCAGATGCGGTGGTATTTGCACTTAAAGCGTCTTTACCAACAGCAACATTTTGCGCGCCAGTGGTGTTTGAAAACAATGCTTCTCGCCCAACAGCAGTATTATTACTTGCAGTGTTGAACGAAAGCGCACTGCGGCCCACCGCCGTGTTGCTTGCACCAGTGACGTTATCACGCAAAGCATTGTAACCGTGGGCCGTATTATCAGAAGCTGTGGTGTTGCTTTGCAATGCGTAACGGCCTGTAGCGGTATTTGCTGTGCCAGTAGTGTTTGCATACAGCGATTGATAGCCAACGGCAGTGTTGTTGTCTGCGGTGGTGTTAAGTCGTAATGCATCACGACCTATTGCTGTGTTATAACTGCCAGTTGTATTAGTAAAAAGGCTAGTTGAACCAAAAGAGGAGTTATCTGAACCACTAGTTATAGCATATCCAGAACG
>Ga0222718_10000606_pt1 | contig 36596 bp, 29 predicted proteins | sample C33_27DmetaG_FD_165045 | JGI IMG/M metagenome (GOLD analysis project Ga0222718, IMG submission 165045) | Estuarine water microbial communities from San Francisco Bay, California, United States - C33_27D | ecosystem: Environmental > Aquatic > Marine > Unclassified | place: USA: California...
TTAGTGTATCTTTCATTATTGAAAATACTTTGTCGTGATTGTAAGTGATTTTATCGCCTTTTTTATTAGTGAATTCAAATGTTACATTTTTTCCGATTAGTGATTGTCTTACAACAAATCTTTTAGTGATTAAGTTACTCATAGTTTATTTATTTATTTATTTATTAATTAGTTACGTTTATATTATCTTTTGTGTATCGTTTTTAGTTTGTAAAAGTAGTTAGTTTGTTTAGTTGTTATTTTTGTGTTAATAGTATTCCGCACACTCTCTCTATTTCTATCATTTTCTTTAAAACTTGTTACGTATATATTATCTTTAACACGTCGTAGTGACGTCGTATAAAATTGCTATACACATTTTAATAATAGTGTGACAATAGCTTATAGAATAGTTATAGTAATAGGCAACTGTCACAGTAATATGTATATGCTCATACATACTAGTCAGAATATACTAACTAACTACGATACTACATAGATAATAGTAGTGTAAATAACTTATAAATAATAGACATGCTAGGCTCTGATGTAGTTAGCAGGCTAAAACCTAAAAACTTTAGACGAAATAATGTAGAAAAGGGGGCCGTGGGCTAAATAGGTTGCGTTTTGCTATGGCAGGCCAGTGCGAGAGAAGAGGAGCAACACTTTACTCCAATATATCTAACGTGCTTTTTTTGTGACACTAGCTATTAAAGTATAATTAGTAATAGGCTTATGTCATTACTTTAAATTTCACCAACTTCGTGTAATTATCTAACCATACATGTAATATATAGATTATGCCCAAACAGAAACTAAGTAAAAAAGCTGCTGCAGATAAAAAGAAAAGAGATCTGAAAAGAGCTAATAGACCTGACAGAAAAGCTAAAAGAGCGGAAAACCAAAGATTACGTCGAGCTGCTATAAAAAGGGGTAGAAACTTAAAAGGTTTAGACTACGACCACAAAACTGGTAGGTTTACTACAGTAAAAAAGAACCGAGGAAACAGAGGACTCGGGACTAAGAAAGAATAACTATACCTCTGCAACCTAATAAAAAACCAATTATGAATTATTTTTATTACAAAACCACAACCTGGGACGACTCCAACCCTAGTGTGCCCGAGCAAACCAAGGAAATTTGGAAAAGTCTCGCTGAGAAAAAGAACTGGAGAATTACACAACTACCGAACGGTTATTATCAAACAGAGTATAAAGATCACAAAGATGCCTGGATTGATGTAACAAGACGAGAAACTATGGAAAGTGCTGAGTCTGCTATTGATGGCAGTATTGAGCATTATAAAAAGAGGCTCGAGTTCTTGAAAGGACCTAAAGTAGTTAAAACATTTGAATAACAATTAAAATATAATTTAATGGAATTTAATCAACCAAGCCAAATTGTTAAAAGTTTAAACTTTGGCGATGATGCTAAAAGTAAAATAATCGAGGGTGTAGAGAAGCTAAACAATGCAGTTAAGTCTACCCTCGGTGCTTCTGGTAAATGTGTAATTTACGAGGATGCACTTGGAAAACCGGTGATAACAAAAGACGGTGTAACCGTTGCGGAAAGCGTAGTCTTATATGATCCGGTTGAGAACATTGGAGCAACCTTAATAAAGGAAGCTGCAAAAAACACAGTGAAAGAAGCAGGTGATGGTACTACAACAGCTACCGTCCTTGCTCATTCGCTTCTAAATGTCGCTAGCGATACTGAATATAAAGACGCATCGACAAGAGATATTAAAGAAGGTATTAAATCTGGTATGAATAAGGTGATAGAATACTTAGACAATAACGCAATAAAGGTAGATGATAAGCTTTTAGAGCAAGTTGCTTCAATATCTTGCAATAACGATGCTGAACTTGGTAAGCACATATCAGATGCTTACAAGAAAGTAGGTACAGATGGTGTTGTTTTAATGGAAGAGTCTTTAACTGGAGAAACATATATAGATGTAGTAGATGGTGTACAAATAGATTGTCCACTTAAATCTAAGTATCTTATAACAGACAAAGACAAAGGTGTAGCTGAATTAGATAATCCTTATATATTAATTTCTTCTACAGCAATACCTAACATTAGAAAAATACAAACAGTATTAGAACACTGTATAAAGCAAAATAGATCTTTATTAATCATTGGAGAGCTAGAACAACAACCTAAAGCTGCGTTATTAGCTAATAAGGTTAAAGGTAATATAAAGGTTAACTTTATTGATTTACCTGGTTTTGGACCTACAAAAGAAGATACAGTAGCTGATCTAGCTGTAGTAACTGGAGCAAAAGTAATAAATGAAGAACTTGGTGATGATTTTGATTTAATAGAACCTGATTGTTTAGGTGAAGCTGTTAAAGTCATAACAAACAACAAGCACACTGTGTTTACAGTAAATAAAACAGGTTCTGATTTAAAAGAAAGAATAGCTCAAGTTAAAAAGTTAATAAAGAAAGAGGATAAAAATCCTTATATAAGAAAGAAGCTAGAACAAAGACTAGCTATATTAGCAGGTAGTGTAGGTGTTATATATGTAGGCGCTGATTCTCAAGTAGAGTACAAAGAGAAAAAAGATAGAGTTGAAGACGCTGTATATGCTACAAAAGCTGCTTTACAAGAAGGTATAGTGCCAGGTGGAGGTGTTGCTCTGTTAAATGCAGCACTTAATATAAAAGAACATGGTGTTGGTGAAAAGATACTAACTAAAGCTATATTAGCACCTTTTTGTACAATACTAGATAATGCTGGTTTACAAAGAACTAACCCAGAGAAAAAGGGTTACGGTATAGATGTTGTAACTGGTAAAGAAGTAGATATGATAAAAGCTGGAATTATTGATCCGGTTTTGGTAACAAAATCGGCGCTGCGAAATGCGGTATCAGTAGTTTCTACTATAATCTCGGCTGATTGTGTAATTAATAACATAAGAATACTATCAGATGAAAGCAATTAACTACTACCTAGTAATAGAGAAAATAAAAGAAAAACCTAAAGATAACGGTGGATTTGTTTTAACGGAAACGCAAAATGAAGACATAAGGTATTTAAAAGGTCGAGTGATTAGTGTTGGAGATCAAGTAAACGGTATTATCGAAGGTGATATTGTTCATTATGATAAACATGCTGGTCACGGAATAGAATTCGATAAAAAGTACTACTTCGTTATAAAGCACGCGGATGTAGTAATTATCGAGTAGTTAACAATTGAAATTTAATTTAGTCGTGCTGAAATTATTGTTTAACCCTTAAAAATAAAAATCATGGTAAAAAAATTCATTTATTTTGCTGTCGCTGCTGACAATGCTACTTCCTATCCGGTTGGAGCATTAAGAGGTATTGACACTGCTGCTGGAAAATTGCACCTGTATTTCACACCTCAGAGAATTACAGACGTTGCAGCAACAGACGCAGTTGATTCAGTTGTATTATCAGTTGGCGCTGATGAGAAAGCTGCTTCAAAAGCTTTAGTAGATGCTATTTGTGATGCTTACGGACCGAAATTTTTAGTTGTTGGAGATAGTGAGAACTCAGTGTTCTTAGCTAACTCTGGTGTAACAGCTGTAGATTCGATCACCTACGCAGTATAATAGCAAATGAGACTAAGCGCTCAAGATCTTCGTGATCTAAACATCTTTAAGTATTACAGGCTCACTAGAAAGTGGGCTTGTAAGACTTACGGATTAACAGATGCTGACTTAGAGTTATTAGTTTACCTTGACTGTAAAAATAGGTTTACAAGACAAGAGTTTATCGATGGCGCATATACAATGTCATGGGATAAACAGCGATGGGAAAGATTACGCTCACAAGGCTGGATCGAGGTATGGAGACATCGCAACCGCACTTCAATTAAATACAGCATTTTTAAGACATCATTTAAATGCTCCCAATTAATAAGTAGAATATACAGAATACTACTAGGTGAAGAAGATTTACCAACTAGCGACAGAAGTGTGTTCTATAATAACAAGTCATACACAGATAAAGTCTACAACAAAGCTATAGACGATATGATACATGACAATTCACGCTAAAATTCAAAGACATGTTTAAAATTCCTGGTATCGATCAATTATTTAATAAGTTTAATAATAATATGAGAGAAAACAAAGACACTATGGGTTATAAAGAAACCATTGGTGATCATAATAAGGTCAGTGATGGCCCTTTCAAACCTTTTATTAAACCTACTAATTACGCTAAAGTAGATTTTCTTAACCGTATTGTTAGAAACAATGAAAGTTTAGAAAAACCTCTTAAAACAGTTGGTACAGATAGTAATTATAAAGCCCAAGATGACGACAGTCTAAATAAAAAATAACTTAAAAATAAAAATTATGCCTTACGGAAAAAAATCCTCACTTACTAAAAAAGTAATGAAAAAGAAAAGTAGAAAGAAAAAAATGTCTAAAAAAGGAAAAAAATAAATAAATGGCAACATTAAACCCAACACTAAAATTAATAAGTGCTGATACTGCCTCTGATGCCTTAGCGTTTACTGTAACTGATGCTTTGAGTGTAACTCAACCTATGATTGATATAGCTCAAGTAAATTTAGGTACAGGTATAACAAATATAGTTCCAATTACTGCATCAGCTATAACGTATTTTTACTGTAAAAACAATAGTACAACCGAAACAGTTGTTATTCAACAAACAGCGGATGCTATAGATTTTGCAGACTTAAGTCCTGGAGAATTTATGATTTATCCAGTAAAAGGACTAAAAGGCGTTAATGCTAGATCAGCTGCCAATACAGCTGTACTTGAGTATGGTTATTGGACAAAAGCATAAGATATGAGTAAAATATTAGCAAAGCTTTTTGGCGATGCCGGAGGTAATATCGTTGACAAGATAGGTGGTGTAGTTAATCAATTTATACACACTAAAGACGAACAGGCGGCTTTTAAAAAAGAAATGACTAAAATCTTAATTGAAGCTGAAGCTGAAATGCAAAAAAACGTAACTGAAAGATGGAAAGCTGATTTAGAACATGGAAATTGGTTAACACGCTCAGTTCGCCCAATAGTTTTAATGTTTCTTATAGTAGCGACAGTACTTATGGTATTTATTGATAGTGGGTCATTAATATTTAATGTAGAAGAAAAATGGACAGATCTTTTGCAGTTAATACTTATGACAACTATCGGTGCGTATTTTGGTGGTCGAAGTTTTGAAAAATTTAAAAAAAAATAAGAACTTATGCCTAGAATTAAAAATATAGCTAGAGATTTTGTCATACATGACAATGACAAGGTTGTAGGATCTGACTCGATAAACAATGGAGCAACTAGAAACTATACTATAGGATCTATTGCTGCACATTTTGTAGCGACAAATGCAACAGGATCTTCGACTAGTTTAGCGTGGATATTACGTGACAATGCTGATGAAAAAGGTGAGTTTCACATGAGTGATAACACGAGCTGGTCAAATACTGTTACTATAACCGTTAGTGAATACGTTTTTAACAATATTGTTGACGATCATACAAACGCTATACTACTGCTTGACAAGAGAGATATAGTTATAGTAGAAGCTAATAATAAAAACGTATACGCTGTTTATGACTGTCAAATATTAACTGATGACACTCCTGCTGCTGGTTTTTTCACTATGAACTTAGTTTTAAAACAGTTTGCTGGCGTTCCTACAGAGAATCTAGTATATATATTTGATTCAATGCCTACGGATAAGACTTTTACTAATACCGTAACAATACAAAAAGATTTAAAAAGAACCATTACAACAGTAGTTGGAACTGGTACTACACCTAAAAATTTTGAGTGTGATTTAAATGAAAACGATAATTTTCTAATTAACGCACACAACGGAACAAACAGTATTGACATAAAAGTTAATAGTGCTAGTGACGTTGGTCAAGCTGGAAATATATTAATACAAAACCCATCAAGCGTAGGGTCTTTAGCCTTTAACGCTTTACCTAGCTATATAAAAACCCCATTTGGAGCCACAGTGAACTTTGACCTAACAGCTAATAGAATTGCTGTTATTGCCTTTATCGTATTAGCATACGACGCAGGAGGAAACCATAAAGTGCTTATTAACTATATAGGTGACTTCTCATAAAACAATAAAATATGGCAAGATGGCTCGGATTTTGGAAAAAGGTTATTTGGAATACAAATACCTCTACATCCACTAGTACTACTAGAGGCACGAATACTGTCTGGTCCACAAGCAGGACAACAACCTTTTCATATGCCACAACCAAATCTACTACTACTCAGTTTGAAACAACCGTTTCAACAACTACTGAATATAACACATCAACCAGTACACAAACTCAGTTTAACACAAGTACTGCAACTCAACGATTTACATCTACAGAAATATCAACTATCAGGTCTACTGATACTGCTTTTAATACTAGTACTGCTACGCAAACAGCTTATAATACTAGTACGTCAACTAGTAAATCAACACAAACCACAATAGCTACAACAAGAGCTACGGCTACGATAGTTCAAACATCCACAAACACCACCACAGCATTTAATACGTCTACTAATACTACGACAGCGTTTAATACCTCAACCTCTACAACAAAGTCCACTACAACAGTAGTAGAAACAAACGTAGCAACTAGTACGCAGTACAATACCAGTACAAATACTACAACCACCTATAATACCTCGACCACTACTACTACTGTATTTAATACTAGCACAAGTACAACAGTAACTACAACCACTCAAGTTGAAACAAACAGAAACACTAGCACTACTTACAACACTTCAACATCAACAAGTACAGAGTACACTACATCTTGGAACACAAGTAGAACAACTATATTTGTTACATCTAAAACAACTACAAGATCTACTACGACGGAAGTACAAACAAATAAAGCTACTAATACTGTTTTTAACACTAGTACATCTACTACTACCACAGTAGAAACAAGTAAAAATACAACTACTACGTATAATACCAGTACTAGTACAAACACAGAGTACACAACCACATTACAGACAACAAGGACTACTAGCACTGAAGTATCTACAACAAGAGCTACAGCAACACAATACGAAACTACAGTATCAACTACAACAACTTTTAATACTAGTACTTTAACGACTAGATCAACAACTACTGAAGTTAGCACAAGCAAAGCTACGGTAACGCTGTATAATACGACTAAAATTACAAGTACTGTTTATAATACAACAACAGCTACTCAAACTGCATTTACAACAACGTGGAGCACAAATAAAAACACTAGCACAGTATATAATACGTCTACAACTACAGTTACACAATTTAATACTTCAACAGCTACAGTTACGACTTTTAATACTCAAACAACAACGACTGTTGAGACTAGTAAAAACACTACTACAACGTGGAGCACTAATAAGTCTACCCAAACTACTTTATCAACAAACAAAAGCACAACTACCGAGTATAATACTCAAACAGCAACTTCTACGCAGTTTAATACATCTACATTAACTACTACTACTTTCAATACGTCAACAACCACGACTGTTGAAACTACTAGACAAACTGCTACTATTGTTGAAACTACTAAAAGTACGGCAACACAAGTAGAAACAAATAGAAATACAACTACTGCTTTTAACACAAGCACCAACACTACCACTGAGTATAACACGTCAACTAATACTCAAACAGCTTACAATACTGCTACAACAACAACCGTAGAAACTACTAGGTCAACAGCTACCGAGGTAGCAACGTCAAAAATAACATCTACAACAGTAGAGACAAACAGAAATACTAATACTGTATATAATACAACAACTGCAACTATTACTGTTTACAACACGTCTACAAACACTACAACAACATTTAATACCTCTACAACCACAACAATTGAAACATCAAGATCTACGGCTACAGAAGTTTCTACATCAAAAACCACGTCTACAACAGTAGAAACAAATAAGAACACTAGCACAGTATATAATACGACAACTGCTACGATAACTGTATATAACACATCTACAAATACCACAACGACATTTAACACGTCTACAACTACTACTTTTGAGACGACTAAATCTACAGCAACAGTAGTTCAGACAACCAAATCGACGGCAACAACGTGGGCAACAACAAAGTCAACATCAACAGTTTATAATACCTCAACAGCAACAGTAACTACGTTTAATACTAGTACTGCAACAACCACAACGTTTAACACGTCCACAATAACAACTGTACAAACCAGTAAAGCTACAGCAACAGTTGTAGAAACATCAAGATCAACGGCTACTGAAGTTAGTACAAGTAAATCAACTACAACAACTTTTAATACAACAAAGTCAACCACAACTACTTACAACACCTCTACAAATACGACTACAACGTTTGAAACTAATAAATCTACAACTACAGTTTTTAACACCAGCACAACAACTACAGTACAAACTACAAAAAGTACAACAACTACTTTTAACACTTCTACAAGTACGACTACAGTGTATAACACTAGCAGAAGTACTAACACTATATATAACACAACTAAAAGTACGACAACAGAGTATAATACATCAACTACTACAGTTGTAGAAACAAGTAGATCAACCTCTACAGTTGTGCAAACAAGTAAGTTAACAAATACAGTAGTAGAAACCAATAAATCTACTAGCACCGTATATAACACTAGCACCGCAACAACTACCACTTTTAATACCAGCACCGCGACTACCACGACATTTAATACAAGTACTACAACCGAAGTTAGTACAAGTAAATCAACCGTTACTACTGTACAAACAGCAAAATCTACGGCAACTACAGTTCTAACTAGTAAAAGTACAAATACAGTTTACAATACATCGACTGCAACTAGTACAGTATATAATACCACAAAAGCAACCACTACTACATTTAACACTTCAACCACGACTACAGTTCAAACAAGCAAAGCAACTGCTACGGTAGTTCAAACAACAAAGTCAACATCTACTGTAGTACAGACAAGTAAGTCGACGAACACTATATTCAACACACAGACAGCTACTACAACCACATTCAACACCTCAACTTCTACCACAACAACTTATAATACATCAACAACAACTACAGTTCAAACAAGTAAGGCTACAAGCACAGTATACGAAACTACAAGGTCTACAGCAACAGTAGTTCAAACTAATAGATTAACTAGCACTGTAGTGCAAACAAGTAAAGCTACAAGCACGGTATACAATACAAGTACCACTACTGTTTACAATACATCTAAGTCAACCACAACTGTTTACAATACGTCTAAGTCAACTACGACAACCTTTAATACATCAACCACAACTACTTATAATACATCTACTAATACAACTACCACGTTCAACACAGCGACAACCACCACTGTTCAGACGAGTAGATTGACAAATACTATTGTAGCAACAACAAGATCAACATCAACCGTAGTAGCTACCAGTAGAAATACTAACACTGCTTATAATACTTCTACAACTACAGTTTATAATACTACAAAATCAACGTCAACTACATTTAATACGACAACCGCTACTATCACCGCTTTTAACACGTCGACAGCTACCACAACAGTATTTAACACCGTTGTTCAAACAACAAGATCAACGTCAACTAGCAGAAGCACAACAACAGTATATAGTACTACAACCACGTATAATACTACAAAATCGACGTTAACGGTGTTTAACACATCTACAACAACGTTAACAACATTTAACACTAGTACTAACACAACGTTTAATACATCTACCACTACCGTAGTGTTAACAGAAATAGCAACAAGCACTGTAGTACAGACGGATAAATTAACGTCAACTAGTAGAAACACTGTTGAGTCAAGAAGCACAACTACAACGTTTAATACATCTACTACAACAACATTTGCAACAACAACCACGGTTCAAACAAGTAGAAACACTACAACAACTTATAACACGTCTAGAAGTACTAATACAACTTACAACACTACAAAACAAACAACTACAACGTTTAACACTTCTACAAGTACTGTAACAACATACAATACACTTAGAAGTACAACAGTATCAACGTTTAAAGCAACAACTACATCTTTTAGTACTACGACAGTGTTTAGTACATCAACAGTTGTATCTACAAATAAAAACACTACTGAGCAAAGAAGCACCACTACTGTTTATACCACAAGCACTGCTTATACGACTAGTAGAAGCACTCTTGAAGTTAGACTAACAAGCACAGTATTTTCTACTACAACCAACTACAACACTACTAAAACCACTGTAGAGTCTAGAAGTACAACTACGACATACACGACTAGTACTGTGTTTAATACTTCTACAAGTACTGTAACAACTTTTAACACCACTACAATATATACAACTAGCACAGCTTTTAATACAAGTACAAGTACAATAACGGCGTTTACTACTACAACGTTATTTAATACTATAGAAAGTAGAAGTACTACAGAGTCAAGAAACACGACCACAACATATAACACTTCCACAACGACTACTGTATCGACAAGCAGAGTTACTAACTATGCAACAAGTAGAAACACAACCACTACTTTTTCAACAACCACGACATATACAACAAACACTGTATTTAACACAACCACAGTGTATACAACCAATACGCAATACAATACTTCTACAAGTACTGTAACAATATTTAATACAACCACTCTTTACTCAACAACTACAGCTTTCAATACTAGTACTACAACAACATTTACAACAGGTAGAACTACTGTAGTTGCAACTTCAAAAACAACGCAAGAGTCAAGATCTACAACAACATTATATAGTACTACAACAGAGTTTAATACAAGTACATCAACCACGACAGTTTACAACACATCAACAACTTACAGTACTACAACGGTTTATTCAGTAGCTTTTATAACGCAGTATAACACCACTAAAAATACCTCGCTTATAACACACCTTAACTTTAATACCACTAAAAATACAAGTACATCAAGAAGCACGGTGACTAAATATAATACTAGTACAACCACTACAACTACTTATACAACAAGTACTGTTTATACAACTACCACAACGTTTAATACTAGTAAAAGTACAACAACAGTTTACAATACAACAACATTTTACAATACAACAACTATATACACAACATACTATGTTACTGTGTTTAACACATCAAGAGATACAGCTACAGAAGGAGAAAATCCTAGGGGAGGTGGCGGAGAACCTTAAAATTAATAACAATGGCACATAAACAAAGAGAAGCTTACTTAGCGGCTAACTTAATATTTAAAGATGATAGAATTTCATGGGTGCATAACGGTGAAACTTATCAAGTTATGATGGGTTGGGAACAACCTATTATGGCTAAAATGGCGGAGGTGTGTGTTTCCGCTGGTGATAAAGTTTTAGAGTGTGGTTTTGGTATGGGTATACTGTCAGATGAAATACAAGCTAGAAACCCAGGTCATCATACTATTGTTGAGTGTCACCCTGAAATTATAGTTAAAGCAAAAGCTTGGGCAGCTGATAAAACAAATGTAACAATTGTTGAAGGTGACTGGCTAGATTTAATAAATGCTCCTGGTAGGTTTAACGCTATACTAATGGACACTTATGTTGACAACAATTTGCACAAGCGTTTTACTTGGTTTTGTAGAAATAAAGGAGAGCATAATTGTAAGGTTAGTTGGTGGAACTGGACCGGTAAAACAACAGGTGCGTACATGATGCTCCACTGGACTGATGTTACGTTTACTAAAGTAGAAGGGCTTAATGCACCTGAAAATGATTATTATAATAGAAACGATTATTACGTTCCTTTAAAAGTTTTATCACGTACTCCGACTACGTATGGCGTTTTATTAAGTTCTAACATTAACTTATCTCAAACAGAAACTGTGCACATTAAAAAAGTGTATGGTAATACAAAATTATTAACATGTGCTGATCCTGGTAATCCTAGTTTAGAAATAAAAGACGTAGCAGGTGAAAGTGTTATGTTTAAATGCAAAGGTGTGTATAGCATAAATGACGGGCTATTAGTAATGACAGGTACTAACAACATGATTGTGAAAAGAGATGGATCTTGGATTAATAAAAAAATGAATGAAATTGTTGTTGGCGATAAACTTTACAAAGCAGACAATACAGAGGTTGAAATAACTAAAATCGAGTTTGATAGCTCAGAAACAGTACACAATATGTTTAAAGTTAATATCGATAGCAATTATTTTGTTAACAATATTTTAATAAGGAAAGGACAAGACAATGCCTAATACTACTACTACATTTCAAACTTCCAGAAGTACTAATCGCATTACGGAGCGCGCGACTCTGACGTCGAGAAGTACATCAACTTCAAAAAGCACGACGACAACTTGGGCTACGTCAAGAAGTACAACGGAAACTAGAAATACAGTAGAATCAAGAAGCACAACAACTGTAATAGCAACAGAAAAAACTACATCAACCACTTTTAACACAGCAACAACTGTAGTTACGTCAACATCTACCGTTGTAACCTTTGCAACTACTTACAACACATCTACACTAACAACCACTGTTACATCACGATCTACGTTGGAGACAAGAAACACGGCAACATCAAAATCTACTACAACTGTAGTGTCTACAACAAGAGCTACAGCTGAAAGTCGAAGTACCACAACCACATACAATACAACAACTACATACAATACGTCAACCGCTACGTTTTTTCTAACATCAAGAACTACTACGGTAGCAACAACAAGAGCAACTGCTGAGTCAAGAAACACAAGCACGTCAAGAAACACTACAACAGCTTACAACACTAGTACTAATACTGTAGAGCAAAGAAACACGTCAACTAATAGAAATACTACAGAACAAAGATCAACATCAACTAGTAGAAGCACAACCACTACTTTTAATACTTCAACAACTACAGTTTTTAATACAAGCACTATAACTACTGTTGCTACTAGTAAGTCTACAACAACAATTTACTCAACTACTACTGCTTACTCAACACAAACAAGCAGAAGTACAACAACTTCAAGATTAACTACTACAACTTGGTCGACAAGTAGAAACACTACTGAATCAAGGTCTACATCAACTTCAAGATCAACTACTACAACTTGGTCTACAAGTAGAAACACAATTGAAAGTAGAAGTACAACAACAACTTACAACACTGTAACAACTTACAATACTAGTACAACTACATTAACGTCTAGGAATACATCAACAACTTACAGTACCACAACAGTGTATAACACTAGTACTACCACTGTTGAAAGCAGAAACACAACAACAACGTATACGACTAATACGGTATATAATACTAGCACATCTACAAGCACGTCTAGACTTACATCAACAGAAAGATCTACAGAAACAGTATACAATACTTCTACCAATACTGTATTTCTTACATCTAAAAGCACAACAACAGTAGTTTCAACAACAAGATCAACTACTACTACGTATAACACCTTTAGAAGCACAAACACAACATACAACACAACTAAAAGTACAACTACATTGTTTAACACTAGTACTAGCACACTAACTAGTAGAACAACAACTGTACAGACAGAAAGAACAACAACAACAGTATACACTACGTCTACTGTATTTAGTACTGAAACAGTGTTTAACACGTCTACAAGTACATCGACAAAGTACAACACTAGTACAACAACCACTATACTAACAGAAAGAGACACAGTTGTATCTACAAATAAAAATACTACTACAACTTGGTCTACAAATAGAAGTACAACCACAACTTTTAATACTAGTAAAACAACCATAGAAAGTAGATCTACTACAACTACATTTAATACAACAACTACTTTTAATACATCTACATCAACAACAAGATTAACAAACACCGTTGTTGTAACATCTAGGTTAACTAACACGCAGTTTAATACATCAAAAAACACCACAACAACGTATAACACTAGTAAAACTACTGCGTTTAATACTACAACTGCTACGGCAACAGCGTTTAATACTAGCACCAATACTATAACTACATTTAACACAACGACTGCTACAGTAACAACATTTAACACTGCTACAGTTACAACTGTTCAAACATCAAGATCTACAGCTACAGTTGTTCAAACGTCTAAAACAACCACTGTTTCAACTAGTAAGAGTACCACTACTACATATGAAACTAGCAAGAATACTACTACAACATATAATACTAGCAAAACAACTGCGTATAACACTAGCATTAATACCACAACAACATTTAATACATCAACCAATACCACTACAACATTTAATACCTCTACAAGTACTGTTACTACTTTTAATACAACTACTAACACAACGACTGTTTTTAATACATCAACTACTACCACTGTACAAACTAGCAAGAATACTACAACAACGTATGAAACTAGCAGAAATACAAATACTGTAGTACAAACAAACAAATCTACAACCACTACATACAACACTGCTACAAGCACTGTAACGACTTTCAATACGTCCACTTCTACTACTACCACGTTTAATACTAGCACGGTTACAACTGTTGAAACTAGTAAAAGCACAACGACAACATTTGAAACTAGTAAAAATACTAATACTGTTGTAGAAACTAACAAGAACACTACGACTACGTTTAATACATCTACTAACACAACAACAACGTTTAACACCAGCACTAATACTACAACTGTATTTAACACTAGTACTACAACAACTGTGGAAACTAGCAAGAACACAAATACCATTGTAGAAACTAACAGAAGTACTAATACCGTTGTAGAAACTAATAAAAACACTAGTACTGTTTATAATACATCAACCGCAACTACAACGACTTATAACACAAGTACAAATACTACTACTACCTTTAATACTAGTACTTCTACAACAATAGTAACTAGTAAGAGTACAACAACTACATACAATACAAATAGAAGTACAAATACTACTTACAACACAACAAAAAGTACTACTACTACTTGGAGTACAAATAAAAATACAACAACAACTTACAATACAGCTACCACAACAGAGGTATCTACATCAAAATCTACTACTACGGTGTATAATACATCAAGATTAACAGCAACTGTAGTAGAAACAAGCAAGTCAACAACAACAACTTTTAACACAAGTAAATCAACAACTACAGTTTTTAACACTAGTACTAATACAACAACAGTATATAATACAAGTACTAATACCACAACCACGTTTAACACCGCTACTACAACTGAGGTTAGCACAAGTAGAAGTACAAATACAGTAGTTCAAACGACTAAAAGTACGAGCACGCTGTACGAAACTAATAAGAACACAACAACTACATTTAACACGAGTACTAACACTACAACTACTTTTAATACTAGTACTAATACGACGACTACGTTTAACACATCAACAACAACTACAGTTGAGACAACTAGGTCAACAGCTACCATAGTACAAACTCAAAGCGGTAGAAGTACGCATATTCAAACTAGTAAATCTACTAATACAGTTTATAATACTAGCACAAATACTACTACAGTATTTAACACTACCACAAATACCGTTACAACGTTTAACACTTCAACAACTACCGAGGTTATTACAACAAGATCTACAGCAACAGTGGTGCAGACACAGAGTGGTAGAAGCACACATATTGAAACTAGTAAATCTACGAACACTGTGTTTAATACTAGTACAAACACAACAACAGCGTTTAATACAAGTACTAACACTGTTACAACTTTCAATACTTCTACTACAACAACAGTAGAAACTGTAGTATCAACAGCAACCGTTGTTGTAACAAATAAGCAAACTAGCACTACGGTCGCTACATCAAAAGCTACTAACACGATATTTAACACCTCTACAAATACCACTACAACTTTTAATACTTCTACTAATACAACAACTACGTTTAATACAAGCACGGCTACTGAATATAATACTTCTACTAGTACAATAACTACTGTTGCTACGTCAAGAAACACAAATACTGTTGTAATAACTAGTAAGTCAACAAACACAGTTTTCAACACTAGCACGAACACTACAACTACGTTTAATACATCAACTACTACAGTAACTACATTTAATACTTCAACTATTAAAACTATATCAACTACCGCATCAACAAATACTGTTGTTGTAACAACCAAAAACACACAAACCACTCTATCAACAAACAAGTCAACATCTACAGTGTTTAACACAGCTACTCTTACTACTGTAAGCACTAATACTTCTTATAATACAAGTACTAACACTACTACTGAATTTAATACAAGTACTAATACTACAACAACATTTAACACAAGCACAGCTACTACAACGTCGTTTATTACAACTTGGTCAACAACAAGATCAACAGACACTGTATTTAATACGTCTACAAACACTACGACAACTTTTAATACAACAACAAACACCACGACAATTTTTAACACTAGCACACTTACTATAAAAGCTACAAACACAGAGGTTCAAACAACAAAGAGTACGAGTACTGTATTTAATACTCAAACATCAACAATTACAGAGGTTCAAACAAATAGATCTACAAACACTGTGTTTAACACAAGTACTAGCACAAGTACAGAATTTACAACAGAGTATGAGACAAGTAGAACAACTATATTTAATACTAGTACAACAACTATTAAGCAAACCACTACTACTTATGAAACAACTAAGTCTACTAACACTGTATTCAACACTAGCACAAATACTGAAACTACGTTTACAACAACATTCGAAACAAACGTATCTACTAATACAGTTGTAGAAACAAGTATATTAACAAGTACAGATTATAATACAAGTACAAATACAACCACTGTGTTTAATACAAGTACAGCAACTACGACTACGTTTGACACTGTTTGGTCTACAAATAGAGCTACGCAAACAGAATACAACACAAGCACTAGCACGGTAACACAGTACAACACAAGTACTAATACGACTACAACATTTAACACTCAAACATCAACAACCACCGTGTTTACAACTTCATATGAAACTGTTGTATCTACAAACACTGTTGTTGAAACAAACGTAGCAACTAATACTGAGTTTAACACTAGTACTAACACGACAACATTATTTATCACAGTGGTACAAACTCAAACACAAACATTAACAGAGTTTGTTACTAGCAAATCAACTGACACAGTTTTTAACACGAGCACGTCAACAATAACAACACAGATAATAACTACGTCTAAAACAACGACTTTTAACACAAGTACAACTACCACAACTACCTTTACAACAATAACAGTTATGGAAACACAAACGTCTTGGTACAGTACGTATAAAAAAGATTACTCTACAGAGCGATTTGATATTAACTATCAGTAAAATGTAGAAAGCGGGAAAAATATGTAATAATATATATACTAATAATAATTAAATTTAATAATATGGAAATGTTCAACAGAAAGGAACTAGATAAAAGAATAGGACCTTTAAAAAAGAATAAAAAATTATATGATCTTGAAGCGGTTGAAGGTTATGTAATTAGAAAAGCAAGTGAAAGAGGTATAGAATACAGTTACGATGTATTAGCTGAAGAAATGCCTTACTTTAAAACGTTAGCTTATACTGAGTTTGCTACTTGTTTTTACATGCAACCGTTAAACGTTAAACTAAGAAACGAACAAATGTTAGACGCTTATGCGGATGACGTTAAAGATGTAAAAGACTGGGCTTCTTATTTTGTTGGCAACATAACAAACAAGCAAGCTAACAAGTATCAGAATAGAAAAGAACAGTTTGATAAACATCCAGCAAAAGATTTTTTAGTTGTATTGCCTGGTTCAAACAAAGTGAAAACAAACGTGTGCTTGAATAGAATGAAAAACATTTCTAACTCACACGGTAACAATATAAACTTTAAGCCACATCCAATAACAACTCATCAAATAGTAGGTGAATTAAAAGATTTCTTTGGAGAAGAAAATATATTGCCAAGAGATGTAGATATGTACTACTACATGCAAAAAGCAAAGCACGTGTACACTACACATATTAGTGAAAGTGCAATTTATGCTGCTATGCTAGGTAAATCAATATCACCTATTGATGTTTGGAACAATATACAACAAGGATCTTTTTATTGTATAAATAATCATTTGTTTACTAACCAACATCATATTAAACACTGGGTTAACAAGGCGTTTTCTAGTCCTAAGTCAGGTATTATTAATCCTGCAGTAGATGATAATTGGAAAGAAAAGGTAGACAAATACTTTGATTATATTTGTGAAAAAAGAGAAGTATATAAAAATTGGTTTATAGATAGTAGAAAACCAAAAGAGAAAAAATAGTAAAAAGCGTGACAATTGCGTGATAATATAATTGAAACGTGTATAGCAAAATTAAATTAAATTAAATATAAATTATGGCAAAGATTAAAAATTTATCTAAAAAAATAACAAAAGAAGAATTAGCATCATTACAAGGCGTAGTGAAAGCAATTAATGGTTTACAGATTGACATAGGAAGTTTAGAAGTTCAAAAAGCACAATTGCTTAATGGTATTCTAAATTTTAGAGGTGAACTACAAAAAAATCAATTAGAATTAAAAGAGAAATACGGAGATGTACACATTGACATCGCTGATGGCTCAATAACAATGAAAGAAAATGGCGAAATTAATAAGAAAAATTAGCATAGGAAGAGATTATAAAAACGAAGCTATGCATTATTCTGTTGGCCAAGAAGTATACGGAGGTCACACGATATGTGATATTGTTGAAAATGAAAATAAATACAGTGTTTTTATATCAAAAAACAACGACGTGATGCCTTGGAAAGATTTTAATAAAAACATGGCTATATCTGTAGAATATAATCTTGAATACTAATGAAAGGAACGTTTTATTTTTTAATAAAACCTAAAGCGAAGCGATACAATAATACTAAAAAAATAGGTGATAAAGAGCTTATTTTAAATTCAGAGATATTTAACCACAAAAACGTTAGCAGACAAGCTGTTGTTGTTGGTTTACCTTCTGGTTTTACAGGACCAATAAATGAAGGAGATGAAATAATAGTACATCACAATGTTTTTAGAAGATGGCACAACGCTAGAGGTCAAGAAAAAAACTCAGGTAGTTATATATCAGAGAACTTATATAAGGTAAGTGTTGATCAAGTTTTTGCTTATAAAAAATTAAGTAAATGGCACGCGTTACCAGGTTATAGCTTTATAAAACCAATACAAAATGAGTATGGTAATGAAGCAAAGCAAATAGGTGTTGTAAAGTATTCAGATGGTAGTTTTAAAAAAGGAGAGCTAGTAGGGTATAACCCAGCTGGTGAGTACGAGTTTATTATTGATAATGAAAGGTTTTATCGATTAAACAATAAATTTATTGAAATTAAATATGAATATCAAGGAGAAGAAAAAGAATATAATCCAAGCTGGTTACAAAGCAGTTGAAGAATTAGTTAAAGTAGCTAAAGAAGCTATAGTTGATTCAGGTGATGATATAACTGCAGATCGACTTAAGAACGCTGCTGCAACTAAAAAACTAGCTATATTTGATGCTTTTGAAATACTTAATCGTATAGAAGATGAGCAAGCCATGTTAGATGGAAAAACTAAAGAAGCTGAAAAAAGCGAAAGCTTTAGTGGTTTTGCAGAAAAAAGATCTAAGTAATGTACAACCAAACTTTATACAAGGTTGTAAAACCTATTAAAATAAATACCATAAAAAGGCTTAATAAGTCTAAAAAATGGAATTACGGATATAATAAAGAACATGATGTTGTTGTTATATCTAAGACAGGTCAAATAGGAGAGATATACGAGATACAAAATCTTCAAATAGCTTTACCAAAAGAACCTAAAGAAGTACACAAGTTTGAAAGTGATAAGTGGGAAGTGACAGAATATCCTAAAGAGTTAAATAGAATTAAAACTATATTTGACTGGAAAGAATACCCTGAAGACTTTAAAAGTAAATATATAGATTATATAGAAAATGAGTTTAAAAAAAGAGAAGAAGGGTTTTGGTATTACAATAAAGGTAAGCCTACTTATATTACTGGCACTCACTATATGTACTTGCAGTGGTCTAAAATTGACGTCGGCAAACCAGACTTTCGGGAAGCAAATAGATTATTCTATATATTCTGGGAAGCTTGCAAAGCCGATGTACGATCCTATGGGATGTGTTACCTTAAGAACCGTAGATCTGGTTTCTCTTTTATGGCCTCAGGAGAGGTGGTTAATTTGGCGACCATATCCTCTGACTCGAGATATGGAATTTTATCTAAGTCTGGGCCTGATGCCAAGAAGATGTTTACCGATAAAGTGGTACCCATATCAGTTAACTATCCCTTCTTTTTCAAACCTATCCAGGACGGAATGGACCGTCCAAAGACCGAGCTTGCCTTCCGTGTACCCGCGTCCAAGCTCACAAGACGGAACATTACAAGTTCCGACAAACCCGAAGCCCTACAGGGTCTCGACACCACGATCGATTGGAAAAACACCGGCGATAATTCCTACGATGGGGAGAAACTCAAACTCTTGGTCCACGATGAATCAGGTAAATGGGAGAGGCCGAACAACATCCTCAACAACTGGCGTGTTACGAAAACCACCCTTAGATTAGGTAGTAGAGTAATTGGAAAGTGTATGATGGGATCAACATCAAACGCTTTAGATAAAGGTGGTGATAACTTTAAAAAATTATATAATGCATCAGACGTTACAAAAAGAAATAGAAACGGCCAAACAAAATCTGGATTATATTCTTTTTTTATCCCAATGGAGTGGAACTACGAAGGATTTATTGACCAGTACGGTATTCCAGTATTTGATAATCCAGACAATGATGTCGTCGGACCAGATGGGGAATTAATATATATAGGTGTTATAGAGCACTGGCAAAATGAAGTTGATGGTTTAAAACAAGATCAAGACGCTTTAAATGAGTTTTATAGACAATTTCCAAGAACTGAAGAACATGCTTTCAGAGACGAAACAAAAAATAGTATATTTAATTTAGTAAAAATATACGAGCAAATAGACTACAACGAATCAAACCCAACACCTATAACTGGGAGTTTTGTTTGGGAAGGTGGAGTAAAAGATTCAAAAGTTAAATTTTATCCAAATGCAAATGGCAGATTTAATATAACATGGGTACCACCTGCAAGTCTACAAAATAATTACTTTTTAAAAAATGGAATACGACAACCAGGAAATGATCACATCGGTGCGTTTGGCTGTGACAGTTACGATATTAGTGGTACTGTTGATGGTCTTGGATCTAAAGGAGCGTTACATGGATTAACTAAGTTTAGTATGGAGGATGCGCCTCCAAATACGTTTTTTTTAGAGTATATAGCTAGACCACAAACAGCAGAGATGTTCTTTGAGGACGTTCTAATGGCATTAGTATTTTACGGGATGCCTTTACTAGCAGAAAATAACAAACCTCGTCTATTGTATTATTTAAAAAGAAGAGGTTATAGAGGCTACTCAATGAATAGACCTGATAAAATGTGGAACAAACTATCAGTAGCTGAAAAAGAAGTTGGAGGTATACCAAATTCAAGTGAAGATATTAAGCAGGCTCACGCTGCAGCAATAGAAAGTTATATTCAAGATCACGTAGGAGTAAAGGAAGATGGACAATTAGGGAATATAAGTTTTAATGATACTTTAAATGACTGGGCAAAATTTGATATTAATAATAGAACAAAATTTGATGCCGCTATTAGCTCTGGTCTAGCAATTATGGCATGTAATAAAAATTTATACCGACCAAGACCAACAAGAACTGAAACTACTGTAAACTTTGGGTTTACAAAATATAACAATAAAGGTATGTTATCAAAAGCAATAAACAAATGATTAAAACACAAGTAAAATCTGGATTTCCTAGTCAGGCAGTGCCTGATATTGAGAAGTCTGGTCAAGAATATGGCCTGCAAGTTGCAAAAGCTATAGAGTCTGAGTGGTTTAGTAGTGATAACGGAAGTGATAGGTACTACGATACACAACTTCGTTACCACGAACTAAGATTATATGCTCGTGGTGAGCAAAGTATACAAAAATATAAAGACGAGTTATCAATTAATGGTGACTTAAGTTATTTAAACTTAGACTGGAAGCCGGTACCAATTATACCTAAGTTTGTAGACATAGTTGTTAATGGTATTAACGAAAGAATGTACGACATCAAAGCTTTTTCAGTTGATCCTGCTTCTGCACAAAAAAGAACAAAATATATTGAAGATGTTGTAGAAGACATGCAGTTTAAAGGATTTAAACAAAACGTTCAAGAAAAAACTGGTATTAATACATTTAATAATCCACCAGAAGCTTTACCAAAAGATGATGAAGAGTTAACTGTTCACATGCAGTTAGAGTATAAGCAAGCTATTGAAATAGCAGAAGAAGAAGCTATATCAAATGTTATGAATCTTAACAAATATGATTTGTTGAAAAAACGTTTAGATTATGATCTAGCTGTTTTAGGTATTGCCTGTGTTAAAAATGGTTTCAATACAGCAGAAGGTATAACGATAAACTATGTAGACCCAGTTAATCTTGTTTATTCCTATAGTGAATCACCTTATTTTGATGATTTATGGTACGTTGGTGAAATTAAAAGATGTAAAATAAAAGATCTTAAAAAAGAGTTTCCAGAAATTACTACTGAGGAAATAGAAGAAATAGAAGGTAAATACACAACGCCTTCAAACGATAAATATAATTATTATCAAAAAGATGATAATAAAAACAATAAAGGTTATGTAAATGTTTTATATTTTGAATACAAAACGTTTAACGATCAAGTTTATAAGTTAAAGAAAAACTCAAGTGGTGGAGACAAAGCTATTAAGAAAGATAATACTTTTAACCCACCTAAAGATCAAAGAGCAAGATTTGAAAGAGTAAAAAGATCTATAGAGGTTTTATATTCTGGAGCTAAAATTGTTGGTCACGACGTTTTATTTGATTGGAAGAAGTGTGAAAACATGACTAGACCAAAGTCAGATATAACAAAAGTATCAATGAGTTATAATTTAGTTGCACCTAGAATGTACAAAGGTAGAGCTGAATCTTTAGTAAGTAGAATGATAAGTTTTGCTGACATGATTCAAATAACTCATTTAAAACTACAGCAAGTAATGGCAAGAGTAGTTCCAGATGGTGTTTATTTAGATGCTGATGGACTTGCTGAAATAGACTTAGGTAACGGAACAAATTATAATCCACAAGAAGCACTAAACATGTACTTCCAAACTGGTAGTGTTATTGGTAGATCAATGACACAAGACGGAGACTTTAACCAAGGTCGTATGCCAATACAAGAATTACAGTCTAGTGGTGGTCAAGGTAAAATTAACAGCTTAATACAGTCTTACAATTACTACATACAAATGATGCGTGATGTAACTGGATTAAATGAAGCTAGAGATGGTAGCATGCCAGATAAGCAGTCATTAGTTGGTTTACAAAAACTAGCGGCAGCAAATAGTAACACAGCAACAAGACATATACTTCAAGCTGGTGTTTACTTAGCTTTAAAAACAGCTGAGGCAGTTTCGCTTAGAATCTCTGATGTTTTAGAATACTCTAATACAAAAAATCAATTTGTTTTATCATTAGGTAGATTTAATGTAGGTACTTTAAATGATGTTAAGAATTTACACATACATGACTTTGGTATATTTTTAGAATTAGCACCTGATGAAGAAGAAAAACAAAGATTAGAAAATAATATACAAATGGCTATGCAACAACAAGCTATTAACTTAGAAGATGCTATTGATATAAGAGAAGTTAAAAATTTAAAGCTAGCTAATCAGTTGTTAAAAGTTAGAAAAAGGAAAAAGCTAGAACAAGATCAAGCAATTCAACAACAAAACATAGAAGCACAAAGTCAGTCTAATGCTCAGGCAGCTCAAGCATCAGCTGAAGCTGAGATGCAAAAAGAACAAGCTCTTGCTGAAAGTAAAATCAGCATAAATCAAGCACAACTAGAGTTTGACATTAAAAAGCTTGAAAAAGAAGCCGCTATTAAGTTTGATTTGATGCAAAAAGAATTTGAATTGAATATGCAGCTTAAAAACGCTGAAAGTAGTGTAATTAAAGATAAAGAGAAGCTAAAAGAAGATCGTAAAGATGAAAGGACAAGAATACAGGCCTCTCAACAGTCTTCGTTAATAGAACAGAGAAAAAAAGATTTACCCTCTAAGAAATTTGAGTCAAGAGGCATGGACAACTTAGGTGGGTTTGACTTAGAACAATTTGAACCAAGATAAAAAACAATAAAAAACTATGGGAAATAGAATTAAAACATTTCCGGGAAATATTGCCGGATCAGTATTCACTACCGCAAGTAGTGATGCTATAAAACCTCCACTAGAACATGTGTTTGTTGCTTTTACTGTTATAGGAACAGGCGCTGCAACATTTGATGCAAGTGGTGGTTTAGTCGCACAAAATGCAACACAATTTGCTAACACTGAAGATGCAGCTGGTGATTTGGTTGGTGGTGGTGAAACAGTACGCGAAGGATCTGGTGGTGTACAAGCAACTAACGCTAACGCTAGTTTTCCTTTAGGAGCAACTATCTACGGTAACTATACTGAAATAGATGTAGCTAGTGGTAGCATTATAGCGTATTACGCTAAACAATAATTATTTTTAACAATTTTATAATATTATATTATGGCAAATGAAAAACAACAAGAAGAGGTTGTTGACCAAATAGTGGAGGCTAAAGAAGTCGAAGCTAAAGAACAACCAACAAAACTATCTGGCTTTCAAGAGGAAGAAGAGGTTTACAAGGTGGATATAACAAAACCACCTAAATCAGAAACTACTGAAGAAAAAGTAGAAGAACCTGTTAAAGAAGAAAAGGAAGAAGTTACCCCTGAAGAAACAACAGGGGTAAAAGATACACCTGTTCTACAAGAAATAACAGAAGAAGAAGAAAAAGAACAAGCTGAAGAACCTGTTGAAGAAGCAGAAGAAACAGTTGAAGAAGAAATTAAACAAAAAACTCCAGAAGTGGAGCTACCAGAAAACATTGAAAAACTTGTAGAGTTTATGAATGAGACTGGTGGAACGCTAGAGGACTACGTTCGCCTTAACGCGGATTACTCAAATGTAGATGGAGAAGCTCTTTTACGAGAGTTTTATAAATCTACAAAACCTCATCTATCTTCAGATGAAGTTAATTTTATGTTAGAAGACAATTTTAGCTTTGATGAAGAAACAGATGAACCTAGAGACGTAAAAAGAAAAAAACTTGCTTATAAAGAAGCAGTTGCACAAGCCAGAACGCATTTGGAAACTCTGAAGGGTAAATACTACCAAGAACTCAAGTTGGGTTCAAGGTTGTCTAAAGAACAACAAAAAGCAATGGACTTTTTCAACCGCTATAATGAGCAAGAGAATACGGCAAGTGAGCTAAACGCAAAACAACAAAAACACTTTAACAAAGAAACTGACAAAGTTTTTAATAAAAATTTCAAAGGTTTTGATTTTCAAGTTGGAGACAAAAAATATCGTTACAACGTTAAAGATGCGCAGGAAACAAAAAATGCTCAAAGTGATGTGCTAAAAGTTTTTAGTAATTACATTGGCGAAGATAATTTGCTAAAAGATGCTAAGAGTTACCATAAATCTTTGTTTGCTGCGAGAAACGCTGACGCTTTAGCAACTCATTTTTATGATCAAGGCCGAGCAGATGCTATTAAGAATATGACTTCAGAAGCTAAAAATATTAATTTAGGTGGAAGACAAAGTCCTGATGGTAATGTAAAGGTTGGTGATAAAAAATACAGAGTTGTAAGCGGCGATAATAGTTCTAGCCAAAAATTTAAACTAAAAAATTATTAACAACTATTAAAAATTATTAATTATGGCAACAGTAAGTTTTTCGGGACCAGGCGCTGCTTCAGTAATTTCACCATCGTATCAACAAATGACGTTGGCTCAAAATTACTTAGACATAGCAAACGGTGGTTGGGCTCAACAATATCTTCCTGAATTATACGAAAAGGAAGTAGACAGATATGGTAATAGAACCATTTCTGGATTTTTATCAATGCTTAGTGCTGAAATGCCTTTACAGTCTGATCAAGTAGTTTGGTCTGAACAAGGTAGATTACACTTAGCATACAACGGAGAGATTAATCCTGTAACAGGAGCAATCGACACGATTACTAACGTTGATGGTGCGGGCGCAGAAGCTCACGCTGTTAGAATTGGTGCAACATTAGTATGTGAAATAGGAGGCGTAGTATTCAAAGCAATATGTACGGCTGGTATTGAAACATCAACAGCTACATTAACGATCAGACCTTACACTGCGGAACACGTAGATGACATTGCTGGTATATCAACAGATGATAACCAAGTTATCAAGTTCTTTGTATATGGTTCTGAATTTGCAAAAGGTCAAGATACGATGAACGGTTCTATCGAGCCAAGATTCGAGACTTTTACAAATAGACCAATGATCTTAAAAGATCACTTTGAAATCAATGGATCAGACACAGCGCAAATTGGCTGGGTTGAAGTTTCTGGAGAATCAGGACAAGGTGGGTACTTATGGTACTTAAAATCTTCTGGTGATATTAGAGCTAGATTCAATGATTACTTAGAGATGTCTATGGTTGAAGCAGAAAATGCTTCTGGTACTAACGTATTCTCTGGTATGACTACTGCAGCTGGACACGAAGCTCCTGAAGGAACTGAAGGTTTATTTGCAGCTGTTGAGGCAAGAGGTATTGTAGCTACTAACTTAGTTGATAACGCGTCAGATGCATTAGCAGATTTCGATTTATTATTAGCTGAATTAGATAAGCAAGGTGCTATTGAAGAAAATATGCTTTACTTAAATAGAGCTGGTAACTTAATCTTTGACGATATGCTAGGTCAGCTAAACGCAAACTACGATGGTGGTTCATCATTCGGTGTTTTCGAAAATAGCAAAGACATGGCGTTAAATCTTGGATTCTCTGGCTTTAGAAGAGGTTCATATGACTTCTATAAAACTGATTGGAAATACTTAAACGATTCTTCTACAAGAGGACACGTTGGAGGTGTCAAAGGTATTATTATACCAGCTGGTACTTCTTCAGTATACGATCAGCAAGTAGGAGCTAACGTACGAAGACCATTCTTACACGTTAGATATAGAGCTGGACAAGCTGATGATAGAAAGTTGAAATCTTGGGTTACAGGTTCTGTTGGCGGAGCTTCTAGTTCAAGCATTGACAAGATGGAAATTCACTATTTATCTGAAAGATGTTTAGTTACTCAAGCTGCGAACAACTTCGTATTACTTAAGTAAGATTACTATTAAAAGAACCGGGGCTTCGGCCTCGGTCCTTTTATTTTATTAAAAATTTATATTATATCATATTATGAAAAAAACAAAAGAAGTGGCAGAAAAGCCACAAGTGGTTGCTGCTAAAGTAGTAGAACCAAAACAAAAACCTAAAAAAGAAGGTTGGATTATAAAAGATAGATTATATGAACTGGATTTACAAAGAATACCTCCTGTTTATATAATGAAATCCAAAAACTTATTTTATTTTGACGAAGAAAAAGGTTACGAAAGAGAAATAAAATATTGTAGAAATCAACAAACAGTTTTTGTTGATGAAATGAAAGGTCCACAAAGACTTGGTCATATTATATTTAGAAACGGACAGTTGTTCGTGGAAAAAGAACAAGTAATGTTACAAAAGTTTTTATCTTTATATCACTCAGATCGAAACAAAATCTATAGTGAGTTTAATGCAGAAAAACAAGCTGAAGATGATATTGATACTTTAGAGTTACAATTAGATGCGATGAACGCTGCTAAAAACTTAGATATTGATAGAGCTGAAGCAATAATGAGAACAGAAATGGGCGATAGAGTTGCTAAGATGGCTTCTAAGGAGCTTAAAAGAGATGTAATGATATTTGCACAAGAAAACCCTGAGTTATTCTTAGAGCTTGTTAATGATGAAAACATCAATATTAGAAATATTGGTATTAAATCAGTTGAGCAAGGAATAATTAAGCTTTCAAGTGATCAAAGAACATTTATGTGGGCATCTAATGACAGAAAGTTGTTTACAGTACCATTTGACGAAAACCCATACTCAGCATTAGCTGTTTGGTTTAAAACAGATGAAGGTATTGAAGTTTTTCAACAAGTTGAGAAAAAACTAAAATAACAAAACTTTATAGAGGTAGTCATCTCTATGAGGTGACTACTTACTATAAATAAAAACAAATTATGGCGATTCCAGTAAACAGAGTATATAAAACAGTATTATCAATACTAAATAAAGAGCAGAGAGGTTATCTTACTCCTTACGAGTATAATAATTTAGCGGTGCAGGCTCAAAAAGAAATGGTAGAAAAGTTGTTTTATGACTACAATAAGTTTTTAAACTTAGATAACTTTAATCGTATAAATGAAGGTTTAGCTGATATACCAGCTAAAATACAAGAACAATTAGATGAGTTTTATGCTTTCACAGACATAACACTATCAGGTGCAGGTGTTGGTACTTTACCAACCGACTTATACAAAGTAATAGATTTGACTATAACAAATCAAACTGTTAAGTTAGAAAAAGTTGATAAAAATAGAATACCTTATTTAAAATCATCACCTTTAACAGCACCATCAACACTATTCCCAGTATATTATCAAAGAGAAACAGATTTTGTAGTAGAACCTGCAGCAACAAATGGCTCGTGGTCATTAGGCGCTATAAGATTACAGTATATACAAGAACCTGACAACCCACGATGGGGTTATACAATAGATTCAAACTATGGTGTTAACATATATGATGAAAACCCATTTGTATCAGGAGGTGTAATAATAGGCAACAGATCAATGGCGCTTGTTACAACAAACGACACTGTTGGATTAACTGATGGTAGTTACCCAATTACTATTGGCACTAACGGTGTAACAACAAGTGGTAGCGGATCAGGTGTAGGAATTACACTAACAGTAGCGGGTGGAAATAGTGCTACTGTAACAGCGATAAACATTACATCTGCTGGAACTGGCTTTGCTGTTGGTGATACAATAACAATACCAGCTTTAAATAACTACTGGCTTGGTGCTAACGATATAGTAATAACTTTACGAGCACAAGATTTATATAGTAGTAGCACAGAAGGTTCTGTTGATTTTAGATTACACATATCAAACGAAACAGAGCTTATTATAACAATATTAGGATATGCTGGTCTTACAATTAAAGATCCTCAAGTATTACAAAGCGCTGTTCAGTTAAGTCAAGCGGCAACAATGTCTAAATCACAACAATAAAAAAATATGAGTTTACTAGGAACAACAACAGCTGAGCAATACTATAACGTTAGTCAATCATTTATAACTACAGCGGCACAAGCTTCTGGTGGTGTTTCGCAAGGTATATATGATCTTACTGTTAGTAGATTACCTAATGCTGAAACAGATTTTTTAATATACTTAAATGGTACTGAAATAAATAGAAGTACTTATAGTTATATAGGTACAGGAGTAAATGCTGGTAGAGTAACTATTGACGTTACAGCACAACCACTAGCTATTGACGATACAGTTGTAATTGAGTTTATTGATAGAGCTTTAGGTGACTATAGATTTGTTAGTTTAGTAAACATAGTAAATAACTTTATGTATGGTTACACTGGTAACGGTAAAGTATTAAACAACGTTAATAAAACAGATGTTTTATTTCACGCTAGAAGAGGTGTGCAAGAATTTTCTTATGAGGTATCGAGAGTAGAAAACATACAAGAAGTTGATGTTCCACCAACTTTAACAATACCTTTTCCTCAAGACTACGTTAACTATGTTAGGTTATCTTGGGTAGATACGGCTGGTGTTGAACACCCTATATTTCCAGCAAGATACACTTCAAGACCTTCTGAATCTATATTACAAGACGACCAAAATGATAATATTCCAGGAAGTAATGGTGAAGGTTATTTATTTGACGAAGAAGGTGGCACGTTACAAGGAACACCAAGTGTTACACAACAAAGATTTGAAGATTTTAAACTTGATGGATTTAATAGTAGGGGTAATCAAGATGATTATTACTTGTTTTCACATTACCTATCAAATATTTATCACAGATCTTCTGCAAGAACAGGATCAGATCCTGAGTTAAACAACTTCAATGGTGTCTTTATAATAGACGAAGCAAACGGTCAATTCGGCTTTGACAGCTCAATGTCAGGTCGAACAATTACTATAAAGTATATTTCAGATGGTAACTCTCCACAGTTAGAAAACATTAAAGTACATAAAATGGCTGAGGATGCTATGTATAAGTACATATATCACGCTATATTATCTACAAAACTTAACATACCTGAATACCAAATACAAAGAGCTAAAAAAGAAAGAAGAGCAGCCATGCGTAACGCTAAGCTTAGACTATCAAACGTAAAGTTACACGAGCTTACACAGGTTATGAAAGGTAAATCTAAAATTATTAAACACTAGTTAAATGCCAGAAATAAAAAATAGTTTTGTAAAAGGTAAGATGAATCAAGACCTTGACGAAAGGTTGATTCCAAAAGGTGAATTTAGATTTGCACAAAACTTATCTATTTCTGAATCTGAAGATAGTGATACTGGTGCCGTAGAAATAATAAAAGGTACACTGCCTAGAACAAAAATATCGGATATTCTTGATCATTATTCCACGCTAGCATCAATACCAGTGTTGTTTGATGGATTACCTACACCTGTTGTTATTGGTTATGCTGACGATGTAAAAAATAAAAGAGTTGCATATTTTATAACAAACCATTACGCTGGTAACGATACTGATGACATACGATCTATAAGAAGAGCAAAAGGTCAAGGATCTAATATAGTTGGTGGTACTACATATTCAGCAAGTTCAATCGACAACAGCGCTATTGTATTATATGACTTTCAAACAGGTACTGTAAACACGCTAATATCAGGTGCTTGGTTAAACTTTAGTACACAGCATCTTATAACTGGTGCAAAAATAATGGACGATTTGCTTTTTTGGACAGATAATTATAATCAACCAAGAAAAATAAACATACAGAGAGCTATTGATAATCCAACGCATTACGAATATGAAGAACAAGTCTCTGTTGCAAAATACGCACCATATGCTCCAATAAGATTAGTTAATAGAAATGGTTATTGGGCAGAGTCAAACACGGCTGGCGCAGATGTTTACACAGACAAAACTAACGGTAATATTACTTCAAAATATCTAAGAGATAAGTTTGTAAGATTTTCATATAGATTTAAATACGAAGACGGTGAATATTCTTTAATGGCACCATTTACTCAAGTTGTTTTTGAACCATTAAACAATGGTGAAATGTCGGGCGTAGAAGACGCAACCTTAGATAACACTGTATATCCAAATCAAGTTGAAGGTAACAACAACAAACTAGCAGTAGACTTGCATAGCGTGTGGAGAACTGGTAAAGTTAATATAATGCAAAATGCTATTAATAAGGCTATACTAAGAATACCTATGCCTAATTACAATGAAAGAACCACTGCTACTTACACTACTGGTACGTATAGCAACGACTTTAACATTGATGAAATTGAAATATTAGTTAAAGAATCTGATAGCTTAGCTGTTAAATCTTTACGATCTATAAAACTAGAAGACACTTCTAATAGTGATTTTGATTACTACACTATAAAACCTTCTTCTACATCAGCTCCTTTTAGAAGACAGTGTTTTAAATATGTTTATAAATCAGAAGAACCTATAAAGGTTTTACCAGAAGATCAACTAACAAGAGTTTACGATCAAGTTCCTTTACAGGCAAAAGCATTAGAAATATCTGGTAACAGATTAATATACGGAAATTTTGTTGAAAACTATGATTTTCCTTTAGATGAAGCTGGTAAAAAAGGTATTGACTATATACTAGGTGTTGACGAAAAAGGCGATGCAGAGTATGGTGCGGCACATGGTTTACAACAAGACCTTCAAAGACAATACATACATCACTCAGTAAAACAAAGACGTACATACCAAGTAGGTATAGTTTTTTCTGATAAATACGGTAGGCAATCACCGGTTATATTATCTTCTAGCACTGAAAACGATGCTGATACTGTTTACACAGATCCTGTTACGGCAACTCACGCAGACAAATTAATTGCAACATCAGCAGATAGTAATAGTGATCCTGCTGGAGGTGGAACATCTTCATCAACTATAGTTTTAGATGCTGTTTATCCTATTGAAGTAGGTATGCACGCGGTTGGTGGGCCAATTGGAGCTAACAAAGTAGTATTTAGTCACACAACCAACGTTGTAAGTGGTTCATTAAAATCAGTTGTTGTAATAACAGGTGGACCTTATACTATGACAAATGTATCAATAGCATTTTCACAAAGAAGTTGGTCATCAAATCAAATAGCTTATGGTCAAGCTTTAAAAATTATTTTTAATCAATCACAGCTTTTTAGTGGTAATAAACAAGTTTATAATCCAAGTCAAAACGAAGATTACAACCCTCATGGTTGGTATTCTTACAAAGTTGTTGTTAAGCAAACAGAGCAAGATTACTATAATATATATGCTTCACACCCTTATCAAGGTTGGGATAATATTAAAAACATTCAAAACAATACAACATCAGGTGGTAAAAGCTGGTTACCTTTAAGTGGTGACAATATAAACAAAGTACCTAGATCTTTGAAAGAAACAGATTTTAGTAGAGATGGCGTTATGGGATCTGAAGAAAAGTTATATCCAAAAGTTGTTCCACTAACAAATGATATTGACGATTACATGGGATCACACCAACAACAACAATATCATGAACTAACACCAGTGCTTACGCTAGGTGATGCGTTTGAGCAAGGTTTATATTTATCACCAGAACACAGTGGTGATGGAACAGGTGGTTTTCAAGTTTACAACTGGATATTTGATAGAGAAAGAAACCCTTTAATTGCTGAGCTACCAAACATAAAAAACTATATGACTGCTGGAGGTGCTGGACTATATAATAGTAGCGTTATAGTTGCTTATGTAGTTACTACCACAACCGATAGTCTTACTTGTGACATCACTAGTAATTCAAATGTTGCAACAATTGCAGATCCGGGAGATGTAGACGGTTACATGGTTAACGGTTCAAACATTAGTTCAAAAGGAACACCACTTAAAGTTGCTAGCACATCGTTATCTGCACCACAAAGAACAGTAACTTTTGAAAGTAAACAATCGTTAAAGAACGGTGATATGCTTGTGTTTTCTTTACCAATGGAAGGGTTAACAGTTTTTGAAACAGAACCTTTTAAATCTAAAATAGATATATTTTACGAGTCAACCACTTGTGGTTTGGTTCAAGACTTAAATGATGAATTAAGTGATACTAGCGTTAGTGGTGGACCAACAAACATACAAATGAGCGCTACTTCTTTTCCAGAAAGCCAAAATACAGGTTCTATAGGTACTGTATCAGCAACAGATAACACAGGTAGTTCTAACTTAAATTTTGATATTGTTAGTGCTTACGATGGAAATGGATCTAATAAAGCTTCTAAATTTACAATAAACAGTAGTACTGGCTTGGTAGAATTAACTGGTGGTTTTAGATTTACAGACACGGCTGCAGATCTTATAAACTTAAAGGTTGAAGTTAATGATCCAGACTCTGGTGCTGTTTTTGAAACATTTGATATATCTGTTACAAACTCAGATCCAACCGTAACGGGTAACGCTACTACAAGTGTAGCTAACAATGTAGGATCTGGTGTTACAATACATACAGACACAAACGTTACAAATGGATCTAAGCTTTCAAGCGAAGATCATATTAACTTAAGCTCTTCTCATGTTATGGGAAATACTGCTTACAATGGTTATTTTGATACAACTTTAGTAGATAACACAGTTACAATTAAAACAACTACAAATTGGACTATTAGCAATGGTGTAAGTTTCTTTGCTGATACAGCTGCAAACAGAACAATGACCGTAACTATTACTGATAGCACTGGTTCTCCAAATGGTACTGTAACATTTACATTGTTAATAAACGAAACTCAAGTTGGAACAACAGGATTTTTACAGTTATCAAATAGCTATATTAGTCCTTGTGAAGTTTGTTCTCCATACCCAGTTACAGTATACGCAATACAACACCTCGGAGCACAGCCACCAGGTCTAGCTGCAGATGGAGAGCTTATTTTATACGAAGGCAACAGGCTATTTACTGATGCTAACTTAACAACTACAGTCTCAGAGGATTATTATCTCTTTAGTGAAGACACTGGTGGAGGTGGTTTTGTTTGGAGATGTTGTATAGTTGGTTTTCAATTTGATGATGGTGTAGTTGGAAGTATAATAAATGCGGACGACTGTGACGACCCAAGTTAATTATAAGTACGAATTAAACAACGGTCTTATAAAAAATGGCCGTTGGGCTCAACCAAGTAAAAAATCTTTTTTACAATGGTGGGACGATTTTAGTAACTTTAATGTTCATAATTATCAATATTATTTAGTAGGCGGTTTTATAAATAAAGAAAAAACTAAAGATGTAGATATTGTTGTAACTGGAGAAGTTAACGATCAACTTTACTACGTAATGAAATTAGCACAAGAAATAGGCGTTAAACACAACTTAATGATTGATATATTTTGGCAAGACAAACTATATGATTTTAAAAAATGGACACCTATAAAAAGAATTAGAAATTTTGATCAATGTACAATAACTAGAAACAACAAGCCTTTTCCAAAACAATATGGTGGTGTTGAGGTTTTAAAAATGTTATTTGAAAACAACTATAAAAAACCTTATAGAGATTATATTAAAGGTATAAATTGTAAAAATAAATATATAAAAATTAAAGACTTTGTAAATGGCACAATCAATTGAGATAGCATACTACAACACTGTGATATTAGCAGGTGGGCCCTTGGTTATAACACCTTTTACTGTTGGGCTTTTTCATGTTGAAGAGTCAAGGATAAAGGGTGGTTTTAACGACACGAAAATGGATTACGGCGTTAAAGCTTATTTAACTGACGAAGACTACTCTACAAGAAGAAGGTCTAACGCTATGATATACTCTGGTATTTACAATTCAAAAACAAAAGTAAATAAAACAAATGAGTTTCCAATAGGTGCTGCGATAACAAGAGCTGTTGATTTATCTAATGGTAGTATACAAAAACTACATGCAGAAGATACTAACTTAAATATTTTACAAGAAAACAAAGTTAGTAGAGCTCTTATAGATAAAGACGCTATATTCACAGCTGAGGGTCAAGCATTGTCGGTTAGTGGATCAAAAGTAATAGGTCAAGTTGTTGCGTATCAAGGTAAGTATGGTATAAGTAAAAACCCTGAAAGTTTTGCACATTATGGTGGTAGAAAATACTTTGTAGATAAAAACAGAGGTGTTGTTTGTAGATTAACAAGAGATGGTATAACACCAATATCTATGTATGGTATGAAAGATTTTTTTAAAGATAATCTAGCTCTTGTAGGAAGTAATTTTAGCGATGATCATATATACGGTATGTATGATGAAAATAAAGATCAATATGTAGTTTCTTTACAAAACGCAAGTATAAACATTGGTAAGAAAACATCAAACACGGGTATTGCTATTAGCACTGACAATACAGAGTTTGCAACATTATCTTACAGTGAAGCTGTTAAAGGTTGGACTAGTTTTTACAGTTACAAACCTACTTTTGGTTTAAGTATGAGTAAAAAGTTTTACACTTTTAGCGAAAGAATAATACACGAGCATTATGTAGGAGAATATAATAAATTTTACGACACACCTTATTCGGATCCTTCTTACATACAGCTTGTATTTAACGACGGGCCAAGTAGCATAAAAACATTTCACACTATAAACTACGAAGGAACTACAGGTTGGAGTATGGAATCTTTCAGAGCTGAAAATGTTAGTAAAGAAGGTTATACATCAAATAGTCAAAGCGAACAGGCATATAAAATTCCTAAAAATGGTGTAACTATAATAGATGAAACTGGTAGGGGTGTAAACGTTGGTTTTGAACTAAAAGAAAGTAAGTACTATAAAGAGTTAATGCAAAGGGTTCCATACGCGTTTACTGACACTTTTCATAGAGGACATATAAATACAACTAGTGGTATAAAAGGTTATCATGCTGTAGCTGAGTTACAGTATTGGGAGCCAACAACTATTGTAAATGAAGAAAAAGCAGAGTTATTTGCTGTTTCAAGCGAAATAAATATATCATCAAAATAAATTAATAAATATGGCATTATCATTTTTAGCATCGTCAGCGGTATCTGCAGTCGGAGGTTTGATCTCTGGCTTTGGCGCTAGACGTAGAGCTCGCCAGCAAGCAAGAAAAGCACAAGCTTTAGACAAAAAGCTAAATGCCTTAGTAGCAGATAGGCAAGATATAATTAATCCAGCAGACTCTGCTACGGATAGATCAGGCATGATAACTAACCAGTTTTCAAACCTACAAGTTGCTACAGGCGCAGCTGAGATGCAAGCTGAAGAAGCAGATATTTCTTTAGCAAACACGTTAGACACATTACGAGCAACAGGAGCAGGAGCTGGTGGAGCAACCGCTTTAGCACAAGCTGCATTAAGAAGTAAAAAAGGA
>Ga0222718_10000607_pt1 | contig 36529 bp, 29 predicted proteins | sample C33_27DmetaG_FD_165045 | JGI IMG/M metagenome (GOLD analysis project Ga0222718, IMG submission 165045) | Estuarine water microbial communities from San Francisco Bay, California, United States - C33_27D | ecosystem: Environmental > Aquatic > Marine > Unclassified | place: USA: California...
AATCTTCTTGTGGCCATGTGCTAAATGACTTACATATTTGCTTAACTTTCTTCTTCAAGAAGTCGGGTGTAACTTTCTTTTTCCATTGTTTCCTATCGATATAGGTGTCATTGAATAGTGCTAGAACCGCATCAGGATTTTTTACTCTGTTTTTAAATTCTGATAATGCCGCTGGAGGGATAGAAAGAAAAGTTTCCTTGCCTCCTTGTCGTCTAAGCATCATATGGAACGATCTTTCAACAGACCAATCAAAAGACCCGAAATCATCATTAGAAATTTCTTGTAGTAAATCATCCTTTAGTGCATGAATTAGTACGTTTGTGTCAACTAATATCAGAGGTTTCAAACCAAGGTTTTTCAGTGTTCTTCTATCTTTTATTGGGATATTAGTTCTTTGACTAACAAAAACCGCTCGTTGAGTATTTCTTAATTGTTCAACCTGCCTTCCTTTGAAATAGCCGGTTTCAATAGCCTCTTCGAACCTTCTAATGCCTCTAAGTGGATTTTGTTCAGCAATTTGCTCACCCAATAAAGTCAATTCGAAGATATCTTTCATTTCATGTAACTCAAGTTGGAAACGTCTTTCTAAATCCGACTCCCTTGAGCCACCAGATTTTTCTAAAGTCAACAAAGCCGCCTTTACTCTTCCTTTGAAATTCTTATCAGGTAAATTATGCTCATCTGGATATCTTTGAATCAGTTCTAGAGCTTCTTTCCTTCTTCTATTATAGTCGCTATCAAATTCTTCTTTACTTCCTTTTTCTTGTTCGCTAACAAATCGTATCAACCTTTTAGTTGCAATATCCGTTTTACCCGCATTATTGTCAGCACAAGTTCTCAAATATAGTTGAAATCTTTGCGTCAATAATGTTTCCAGTTCAGGTTTTTGATCTAATAGTTCGACGGCTTCTTTCCATGTTCCAGAATGTGCATATTCAATCATTGCTTTTCTGAGAATTAAAGAAGATTCTTCATAATTGTCTTCGATCTTTAGTGCACCTTCTTTGTATGCTCTAGCAGCATTCAATCTATTCCCGTTTTCTTTCTGTATTGCGGCACGAATTATTTGATATTCTGAAGACTCTTTATCATGAATTCGATACCACTTTTCTAAAGACTCAATTCCTATATTATGCTCTTTAACTAGGTTTGTCAGAGCTCTAATGGTTCTAATAGTGTTATTTTCTTTTGCAGCGAGTCTTTCCAAGGTTGATAATGCATTTTCTTCTTTCTCAATATTCCCGGATTGTAACTGCATAGCAGATGAATTAAGATATAAAGAATCAATTAAAGCATCAAACAATCTTCGATCTAAAGTAGATAATTTGATATCTTCGAGTGATTCATCTAATGAGGCAATTAAAGAATTCTTGACGACTCCCGAACCATCTGATGATAGCGCCTTCCTGACCTGGTTCAATACAATAATTGCCCCTTTATCTAGAATTTTATGGATTGAATCAATATTAGAAGAAACCCCTCCCAATAAGGAAATTAAAGAGATTGAAACATCAGAAAGAACATCATCTTTCTCAGACCCTTCTAGCGAATTCAGAGCCTGTTTTCTTAAACCAATGAGTTGTTCAATATTTTTTATACCTGTTTCTGCTGGCATTAGATGCCATACCATCAGTGCTCTAAAAGGATAAACAAGTCCTAGCGTTTTATCACTATTCATTTTATTAGCTAGATTTTCGATATCTGCAGTCCGAGTCAATACAGATAAGATATCATCAGTATATCTTATTGAATCATTATTAGAAAGAATTTTTGAAGATGCCAATTGAATTTTAGGAGGCGCATCTACACACCTCATAGCAAATGCTAAACACTCTTCTCCCGCACTCTTTAGAGATTCTAGAATAGTTTCTTCTAACTTTTCAGAGGGAGTTTTCGATATAATCTCTATCGCAAATATTAATTCCTCATCATTGTTTATAGATAATTTTTCAATCATCTTAATAGAATCAACAAATTCTTCTTTTTGGAATAAATTTTTACTAATTTCCCATAGTAAAATCGAAGGTATATTTTCATTTGCATTTTCTAGAATCTCCTTCCCTCTTAGTAATGAGTCTAAAGATAGTTCACTATCAATCAATTCTATTTTTTTCCATGCCTCGATTCTAATTGCGTTGGATAGCTCATCTTTTCCTTTTTGATTAATACAATCAATAATCACACTATTATCTCCAGAGTTTATTAAAAACAGCCTTTTTTGTTTTGAAACAACCGTCTTCATATCTGATATATTTTTTATTTTTTCAAGAACGTCAAGTGCATCATTAGAATTTGCAGATAGAAGTAGCATAGATTCTAGCAACGCCCCCTCATTTTCTAAATTTCTTAATTTTCCTTTCATTATCTGTGGCCATGTCAAAGGTCTTGGTCTACCAGCAAGATCTTTACGAATTTTTTCCAAAGAAAGGGCCTGTGTAGAAGACAAATTAAATGGGACCTCCATATTCAACCATTTTCTAAGACTTACAATATCATTTGGATTTAGATTCGCCGCCTTAATCCATTCTTTTGAATCAAAGGTTTTCATTTCTTCTTCTATAATGTCGAATCTTTCAAATTCAGCAAATATAGGAGCCTCTCTCGCTAGTCTACTCCAGACGGGATGAATTCCTTGGCTACATTCTAATCTCAACAGATCCATCTGTTCATCAAATGAATTCTCCCATTTTGACATTTTATGTTTTTGAGCGATTAAAACAGATAATTTGAATGCAGCAGAATTTTCCGAAGCAATAACTTGTTGTGGCGTTGGCAGATGATCTTCTAAACCCATTCTACTTTGTCTACCGCCTCTTCTTCCAATTCGATTCCTATGGCCACGATTGACAGAATTATTTTGTTTATTTCCCATTTCATCTTTATCAATAGTTTTAGGAGCAGTTTTTTCTGCTGCTAGAACCGCCAAAGCCTTCCAGTTTTTATTTAGTAAATCCCATGTATCGGATTTATTTATCGCCCTCTTTCGACGACCTGCATCATCTCCTGCTCTTTTCAGGTCCGAAATACAATCTAATAGATACTGCTCCAATGAAGACACTCCGATAAATCGCCCCAAAGCCCCTCCTACATGAACGCACCGCCTTCTTATGCAAGACAGAAAAAGCGAGAACTCAAGATATATTACGATTCAGCAGTCTCCATGGAGGCTCTGGCCACGATAGTAATCTTGCTCCATCCTCTTGCCGCCTTGGCAATTATTAGAGAATTTTTCAATCAAAGAAAATGGCGCCAAGAGAGGGCGAAATTATCCCATGAAATACGAAATGAGGCCGTCTCAAGACATGAAAAATCAGGTAATAGAATTTTCCTTTATGTAATATTTGTAATTTGTTTAGCCTTTATTTCAAAGATAATATATTTTCAGATTAATAATGGAGAAGTTACTTTTTCTGACTTAGTACCTAATCACTTTCATGGTTGGGCTGGTATAATCGGACTTTTCTTGATGATTTATTTGAGGCAACTTGGTATGAAAGCCAAGAGAAATAAGGAAAATAAGAAATTCTATGGGAAAATTAGTAATCTTCATGGTAGAGTTAGCGATGTAATGACATATCTAATCATTATACATGCTTTTCTGGGTTTCTTGTACTTGTTTACTTATCTCTGAGACCAAATATCTAACCATTCGTTAATGTTAGAATCAATATCTCCATTCGTAACTTCTCGATCAGTAACTATTTTTTCGTCAATCGGCTTTATCCTACAACCACAAGCATTAGCATGTCCGCCACCGTTTTTATCGAAATTAGTAGCTAATTTAGTTAAATCAAATATTCCCCCGGTCTTATGAATAAAAGAATTAGTATAAAACGAAGCAGATACAGGATAATTATCATCATCGTCAAAATTTGCCCCAGTATCTCCATGTATGACCATGCAAGCATCACATTCTTCTCCAGCTATCGCTGTCACAAGATAACCATTAGATCTAATTTTTAAATTTTCTAATCTTGCAATTGCTAATCTATCAATGATAGAAAGATTTTCTCTAATTGTTCGATTTAGATATTCTTGTTTAGCGATCCTTTCTCTAAGATCCAATTTTATATCAGGTAGTTCTAAAATTTCTTCAATCGATACACGATTTTGAATATTTTCGAGTATTGTTATGGTATTTTCTTCACTCTCTCCAATTACTCTCCCCAGCCAAAGTACAGGATTGTCGCCTTTGAATTCATCAATTGAAATGGAACCTCCATCTAATTTATCTACCCATATCATGGTTTCGGATAAATCACTCAAATCAATTTTATTTTTTAGAAGGTTATAGGCAATTCTAGCTGCACTAGGTGTCGGCTCCCATAAGATTATACAATTTTCAATTGTATTTTCATGGGGTTCATTTGACTTATGGTGGTCAATGCTCAGTCCACAATTAGGATGTCTTGGCAAATCACAAATTGCGGTTTTCCTGTCTATAATTTCATCCATCGTTCCCGCGCGCAAATTACCCGGATGGCCGAAAATGACTTCTGCATCTGGCCACCATCTTTTCAAAATTGCAGCAGTGACCACTCCGTCTAAGTCGCTATCAGTAATTATTTTTTCAATATCTAGGTTCAATGCCTTCGTATACATATCCATGACATAACCCCATTCTATTATTCGTCTCTACAACCCCTTTGGTATAATTCAATATCGATAACCTCTCCCACAAGTTATGGAAACGTCCTGCGGATTCATTCTAATTAATTATGATAGCATACTTTTGCTGCAATATCCTCAGGGCCATTGGAGTTTTCCTAAAGGGCATATCGAGGAAGGAGACAGCGATCATTTCGCTACAGCCAAGAGAGAATTATTAGAGGAAACAGGTATCTCGGAAGTATCTATTATTGATGGATGGATGTCAAAAACAGAATATAGTTTTTTTTCAAAAGGCACTCCTGTCACAAAACAGGTTTTTTGGTATTTAGCCAATACTGACGAACTGAATGTCATACTTTCTCATGAACATACCAATTATATGTGGGTAAATTTCGATGAGGCATCCGAACAATTAACTTTCGATCAAGAAATCAATCTATTAGGTTCTGCAAAGGATTTTCTTAATACAATTTAATTCGTGTAAATGCTCCAAGCAATCCATAGCATAACTACGCCTATTAACAAATCAATGATTTTCCATGCCTTTTCAGTTTTCAAAAACGGTGCCAAACGTCGGGCACCAAAACCAAGGCTGTAAAAAAATAGAAACGAAGAAGCCATCGCTCCAATAGCGAATGCAATTTTTTCATCACCTTGAAACTGTAATGAAGCAGTACCTAGCAATACAGTAGTATCTAGGTAAACATGGGGATTTAGCCAAGTGAAACCCAGAGTAATTATTGCAGTTTTCTTGGCACTCACAATAACCTCTTCATCACCAATATCCAAAACATTCCCTACATAAGCCGCTTTGAATCTCAACATAGAATAAACCACCAAAAAAGAAATAGCAAACCATTTTATTAGTCCAGATAAATTTTCAGAATTCGATATAATCTCTCCAAATCCAAAGACACCTAGGCTAATCAATGTTGCATCTGAAAATGCACAAATTGTACAAACCAAGAAAACATGCCTATCTGATAATCCTTGGCGTATTACAAATGCATTTTGAGCACCAATTGCAACTATCAGTGACAAACCAATCAATGCACCTTCGAACCCTGCTGATTCGATACCCAATTATTCCACCCTATCTTTTACCGAGAGGAGTCCAAAGCACTTCTTTTTCATTATTTTTAAATGAAATCCATCTTCCAAGTACGAAAAGCCAATCTGAAAGACGATTTAGATAGCAGATAATTTCAGTTCTAATTGCATTTTCTCCTTCAGCCGCAATAATTTCACAGACTTTTCTTTCCGCCCTTCTAGTTATTGTTCTGGCAACATGCATAGTAGCAACTGGTGCAGAACCTGTGGGCATAATGAAAGAAGTCAATGGTTCCAAATCTAATAGCCATCTATCCATTTCTTCAACTAACCGATCGCACTGTTCTATCCCTATTACAGCCATCTGTGGCGGCAGCAAGCCAGGAGAACAGGAACATTCTCCTCCAATATCAAATAATTCTTGTTGTATCAATCCTAACTTTACATCAATTTCTTCAGAAAATTCAAAATTTTCTTGCCTTCTATAGTTGGGACAATTCAACTCCATTCGAACAACACCAATTTGTGAATTAACTTCATCAATTGTTCCGTAAACCCCAACTCTCAAGTCTTCCTTTCCAACTCTTTTCCCATCAAGTAGAGATGTTTTGCCGGTGTCTCCAGCGCCAGTATGAACCTTGGTAATTCGAACCATTATACATCTCCGGGAAGGTTCATCAATATGAACAATCGTCTCAAACCTAATTCAATTCTAGATGTTTTCTTATTGCTTCAATCCATGAATTATCTACGGCTTCCCAGCCACCAATTTTCTCTAGTTCCGTTACATGTTCTTTTCTAGATTGTTCATCATTCTCTTTTTCATAAATAAGCGCTAATGCAGAATGACTCATGGCATTAATCCACTGTTTATCCATATCCCATGACCTTTCAAAATGGGCAATAGCGCCGTTATCTCCATGAATTAAACCTCGGCTGATTTGCCTCAATCCTGATTTCGACCATGAAATTCCTTGGACGCCGATTATTAATCCCCTAAATACAAGATAAATTTCTAAAGCCACTAGTATTGAAGCTAAGATAAAGGAGCCTATTTGTTCCATTTGTCCAGCCTCGTCCCATCTTTCAGTGAGAAGAGTTATTGATCCTATACAAAATAGTATTCCTCCGAAAGGGGCAACGATGACATCATCGTCGCTAACTGACATTTTTATTACTCCATATATTACTGCACAACCCCCAATAAACGTCGATATGTAAGCAGGGGCTAATTCATTCCCTCCACCCCTCGGAGCCCCTGTCGCCATCCACAAAATCGCAGCAGTAATTAACAAAATAGCTGCAAAAAAACCACTTATTTCGGGAAAGGGCTGTTTTCTACTATACCAAAAAACAGTTACTCCTAGTATCGAGAATAATAAGATCCAACTCCACACAACAATCACTCTGTTGATTCTATGCCCCAGCCCGGTGCCCAAAAATCTTCGTCATCTAACCACTTTAACCATTCATCAGCATCGGCCCTTAAAAGCCTGAAACATCTTCGGTCTAATCCTGCCAATAACTCATTTGAAAGATCACCTTTTTCGTGCGAATCTGTCCATTCGACTTGCATTTGTCGAATCAGCCTTTGACCCTCAGCATAATTATCAAAGTTGATTTCACATAATTCTCTTAAATCTTGTAACCAAAATTTGGTGCCTTTGATATGGAGATTATCATGAACTTTTTTTTCTTTCTTTTTGAACGGCCACCAACTCACGATTATCGCCCCTGCGTCAAGGTTCTCTTTCTTGATGCTTTGCGAATAATGAAAGGGTACTTATCTATGCCAGAGTCATGGGGCGCGTTTTTGTCCATTTACATGGTAAGGCCAAAGATTCATCATTTAGGTCCGCAATTTCCGATTATGCAAATAGATTAACTTCTGATGGCGTGCAAATAGTTGAACATAGAAATAAAACTGACCCAGGTTCTTATTTGGATGATGTAATCAAGAAAGCAGGCAACGATAAAGTGATTCTTTTACAAGAAAAAGGAGAGAATCTTGACAGTATAGGATATTCTGAAAAAATGAAAGAGTGGAGAATATCAATCAGCTCTGTACATTTAGTTGTAGGTCCACCAGGAGGATTCGGATCGTATGGAGGGGATCTTAAGTCACTTTCTTTAGGAAAAATTACACTTCCACATGAGTTAGCCGCAGTAGTTCTTTTAGAGCAATTATATCGCGCTTGTACAATAATCAAAGGATTACCTTATCACCGTGCATAATCAATCAATATTGATGATTTCATTCCTTCCGTTTACATGAATTATAGTAGGTAAATGCTGATTAATTTTTTCTTCTTCAATGGTCTTATAAGTCACTAAAATTACCAAGTCTCCGGGGTTTACAAGATGTGCAGCAGCACCATTTATACAAATTTCACCACTCCCTCTTTCACCTAAAATTACATAGGTCTCTAGCCTCGACCCATTAGTTATATTTAGAACCTCTATTTTTTCCCATTGTGAAATATTTGCGGCTTCAACCAACTCCTCATCTATGGTAATAGAACCAATATAATTTATATCTGCTTCAGTTACAGTAGCACGATGAATTTTTGAATTCATAACAGTTCGTAAAGACACCATCGAGGCTTCCGAATTTAATCCCCCATTTTAATCCAAGGTAATCTTGTACTTTGATACTAAAACGCCTCCTTGATACATTCACTCTCAACTTAGGGTGTGCGTTGATAAATGGATTACATTTAGGAAACATACTTCGGTGGTCGCGATGAAAGGAAAGTTACAAGAAAATATTAGCCTAGAAGGCTCGAAAAAAAGTATTGTTGCAGGAGTAATGGTTTTCATAATGTTATTCAGTACTCAGATGTATTCCTTCCAAGATTTCGAACCATATTCAGAAGAAGAATCTGAGTGGGGACCCGTGATTAAGAGGACAGCATTTCAACAAATAGATGTTGCAGACGGACCTATGTCTGAAAATAATGAAATGCAGCCAGGCACCGAAAATCCATTCTCTCATCCTGCATTCAGCGACCCAATGTATCATGACCCTCTTTCAATGTACGGAAAGGTCTCCGATCCAGCCGCTTTAGCCATTGATCCAAGCTATGGATTCTTGCTAGAAGAAACAGATACTGAAGATCACGACAATGATGGAATCTCCGATTTGAACGATTTAGATGACGATAATGACGGCATCTCTGACTTAATTGAAAGGTTCGATGGTTGTTACGGCACAGATCCTTTTGACCATGATAACGATGGGATTCAGGATGAATTTGATTGGGATGATGATAATGATGGATTACTAGAAGGCCCTATTGACTGGTCACAGGGAGCCGACCCAAAGAATAACACAGAAGACCGTTATGTAATTCCAACAGCGATCCATCCTTGGACTCAAACAGTTGTAGGTACTGGCTATCGAATAGATCAGAATCTCTTAGATCATGATAATGATGGAGTTACTGATGAAGATATTGATGGTAATGGAAAAGGATCTTATGATGAAGACGATGATAACGATGGGCGTATAGATCAGTTTACCTGGCCTTGTGATTTTGATAGCGATGGTATTCAAGATTATTTTGATTTAGATGACGATGGTGATTCAGTACCCGACCTATGGGATGCACACCCTTGGAACTCTGAAATAACCTCAAACATAACAGAAAATAATCTTTGGAATGATTGGGTGGAATGGGATGTTGGCCCATCCACTTTCACCATATTCATTGACGGTACAGGCATTAATCCGGAAAACATAACTATTGAAACTGGAGACATAATAACTTGGATTAATGTAGACACAGAAGATCGAACAATACAAGCTCAAGGTAACGTTTTCTCTAGTCCTCTCATTTCTGCGAATGGAGGCCAATGGAGTTTCCAATTCAACACATCTTCTCAAATTCCATATCAAAACATTGGTTTAAGTTCTACATCTCAAGGTAATATCACGGTAACACAGTCTACATTTACCGGTAGCGATTATTACGGAGATTTTGTAGGGGGAGTTGATTTTGTGGAAAGAGAAAAGGCTTGGCACCCTAAAGTGCAAGCATTTTCTTCCATAGTGGATGGAGACTTAGATGGTGATGGTATACCTAATTTCCTAGATCCCGATAATGATAATGATGGTTCCCCGGATTCTTCAGATACCGATGATGACAATGATGGGTTAGCAGATATGTACGATGTTGACGATGATAATGATGGGATTCCTGACACCTGTCTTCAAACTGACACAAATTTAGATGCATCAGGCGATTATCCAATACCTAATCAGCCATTCTATGATGGTAGTATAATGACTCCGGGAGTAGATTGTGAAATCGATTATGATAGAGATTTAGATGATGATCGTTACAGAGTAATTGATCAAGATTATGATTTGATTTGGGACTGGTTGGACACAGATTTAGGTGGTGTCCCAATCCCTGATAACACAGTCGGCGGAACTCTAACAGATTCAAGTGATCTACCGTGGGACTTAGATAACGATGGGATAATCAATGAAGAAGACATATTCCCAACTATCCCTCAAAGCACTGTTGATACTTGGGATTGCCCTAGTCTCACTAATCCAAATCCCTCTAATCCGGATGATAATTGCTATTTGATGCGTAAATCATATACTGGATTCAATGATTGGGACGAAGACGGAATAAATAATTGGGACGATATTGATGACGATAATGATGGTATTTTCGATTGGTTAGATATAGATGATAACTGTGACCTCGATGACGATAATGATTTACATTTATTAAATGGTTCAAAATATCGTGACGACGGCCCGAATGACATCGATACAGATGTAGACGGGGACGGATTACCAAATGACGAAGATTGGGATGATGATAACGATGGTATTTCAGACTATTATGATCCAGATGATGGAAACTGTGGTATCCAAGACTTAGATGCAACAGATCCATTTGATAACAGTTATCCTACTAGCGATGGAGATTTACTAGACGGTTCTTCTGATGACCAATTATACCAATTTGCGATAGTTTATGAGATGTACTGGAATCAAACGTGGATGTTCAATCCATTTACTTCAGAAAATGGTTTTGTATTAGATTATAATGGCTTCGACGAAGCAAATCCAACAGCTAGTGGACAAATTCCTGAGTTGTACTGGCACGTAATTCAAAAATGGAGTCCCTACAATGGAGGTAATCACTTTGACATTGATATTGATGGAGATTCTTTGATTAACGGCATAGATGTTGATCAAGACGGTGATGGATTGCCTGATTGGTGGGATCAGGACGAAGGTAATGATGGAATATTGGATGTTAATGATATTAAGATGGGTGGCAGCTTTGACGACAATACTTGTGGTGCGACATTATTCTGGATTTATGTTCCTCAACAGCCACAAGCAATAGATCATGAATGTGGTATTTTCTATGCTTGGTACTTTGGAGCACCTCTAGTTACACCAACTAGGGCTAATCAAGTTGAGTATACATATCCTTACAGCACTAGAGCAGATCCTGATTACAGTGATGGTGCTTACAATGGAAGTAATTCACAAGGTCAATGGACTTGCAATAAAAATTGCTTCCATTTCACATTTGACCCCCAGAGTGGGGTGAGCCCAACAGCAGCGGTTACGTATAATCAAATGAAAGATAACCGTGATCTTTGGATTGCTTACATAGGATTAACATACGGATTCTTCCAGTGGACGGCAGATTCGAATGCTAATTTCTTCCCTGATGAAAGAGCAGATTTACTCAATAATGACGTTGACCCAGATGATGACTGCGGTGCACCTGTTACTGGAAATATGGAGCCCCAATGCTTGTTTAATGATACTGCAGATTTAGATGATGATTTTGATGGTGTTTATGACCATTGGGATGTGGATGACGATTCAGATGGTATTTGGGATTATTTTGAGGTAGACAGTAATGACGATCTTGACGATGACACAGGGACAATCCCTCCTGGTAGTTTCTATACAGGCTCAAATTGTGAGGACAATGATGACGATGGAACAGATACAGATCCCGATGAAGACGGATGGTTCCAAGCCGTTCACGATAAGGGAGTTCTCGGACAAGGTCTTTTGAATCCGAAATATTATGATGTTGACAACGATAATGATGGTATTCCAGATGGAGAAGATCCAGATGATGATAACAATGGCGTCTTAGATTCCGACCAAGAATTGCTTTGTTTTGTCGGTGAAGAGCAGATGACCTGGGATCATGATAATGATGGGATTGTAAATTGGAAAGATGATGATTGGGATGGAGATGGTAGATCTAATTTGATAGAACTTAATACAGCAACTCCATTTATTTCGGCATGGGATCACGATAATGATGGTCTAAGAGACGATATTGATTTAGACGATGATTCAGATGGAATGAAAGACGAAGATGAGATTATGCTTTGGCCTTCTAGATATGGTAGCGAATCTACTAACCCATGGGATCATGATGACTTTGGTGGCGGAGAGGGTATTGCAAATCCCGCTGATCCAAACACAGGACCTGATGCAATAGATGAAGATGACGACAACGATAGTCGTGTTGATACTGATTGGGATCAGTTAGAAGAAGAAAATGGTAGTTCGTCGGATTGGGATAGTGACAATGATGGTATTTTAGACGAAGATGACAAGATTCCAACTAGAATTACTCTTACTTCACCTGATGTATTATGGTTAGATAACCTGTATGCAGCCAAATTTAACGGCACTGTGAGTTGGTTAGACTTAGACCAAGGAGTTTTTGCACCTGCGGAAAATTTACCGGTACAAGTACATATTGCTTGGACTAGAAATGGGACTTCTGCCGTTGAAACGGTAGACGTTTTGACAGATGAGGATGGAAAGTTCGTAGTAGGACAATTCTTGTTCCCGGAAGATTTGCCAGTAGGTTCTAACACAACATATCATGTCTATGCTGAAGTAACTGAAATGTTCTTACACGATGGCTCCTCTACTCAACCAGTACCTACAGAAGTTAGAGCAAATACAACAATCGATTATGTTGCTTGGACTTACTTCCGTAGTGATGAACAACCATTATTTGTAGATTATAAGGTTCATTATGCTGCAGATTGGGACAGAGGAATATTCGACAATAAATTATCACATGCTCCAATTTCATTCACAGTACATGGAGGCCCATTTGGTAACCTGACACATCCAACTATATTCGATGGATATGGCTATGGGTACAGAGCAGATTCCGGCGGATGGGTATCATTATCATTCGTTCAAACAAGTGGTAGCCAAGGTGTTTGGAAGCAAGTACAATGGAATTCAACTATAGATAACGGTCCAGGAAAGATTCCCGGTGCGTACGAAGAAATTGTTTGGGATAATACCTCAAAGTCTCATAGTATTGTTGGATTGTATGAATATACAAACACAAGTTTACCAATTGGAGATTACATGTTCATCGGAGAATCTCGACCGGACTTAGGTGGAGAAATGCCTTGGCCATATCTAGAAGGAGATACGACTGACTCCTTTGCAATACGATCGATGCATAGAATGTATGTTGAAGCGGATATCATTACTCCTTCAATCCGTCCGGTTTACTTCTATGACTCCACTCAATTTACTGGAGCTTCATTTGGTGCTTGGAGAGCTTTATTCCATGCCCCATCCTTAGCGAATGCGGGTCTAGAATACAGTGATGTAAGTCTTGGTAAACAATATCCTATGCTTTGGGATGGAACGCCTCAAGGACTTACAGGTGAAGCGGCAAATTTACGCTCATTCATATCATCAAATGGTACACACTGGTTTATTGCAATGCAAAATGGAGGTGACTTCAACGTACCCCCGTGCGGGCCAATTAATCCATTAGATCCTTCTAGTGAGGTTCGATGTGAAATTGTACCTGAGATGTTTACTGGTGAAACATTCAGAGTTTTCGGAACCGTTTGGAACCGAACAATGACTGCTTGGCCACATGATGCCATGGCATTACAGGTTGATATAGATAAAAATGGAGTATTTGCAGGTTCTCAAGAGACCGGATTCGCTAGAGTTCCAGATATGATAAACGGTGAAGCAGTGTTCGATTACAATTGGACATGGTATTCACAATACCCTGCAGGAGTATATGGTATTCGTGCTGACTTTACAAACTCTAATTATTACTTTACAGGTAATCAATCAGCCGTCCTCGCACCTACAGGTGCTTATGTGAATGTATCAGTAATTGGTACAACAGACTTCCAATTGAATACCATACCTAGACTTTATCGAGGCCAAAATACAACTATTGAAGCCAGAGTAATAGACAACGCATATCAGCCTGTCAGAGATGCTCCAGTGAATTATACTTGGTCTGCTGATGGCACTAGTGATGTAGCAGTGACCGATATCAATGGGGTATTCAAAATCAATTTAACTATAGATGAAATGCACGAATTAGGGAATTTCTCTTTGAGCTTTACTTATCCTGGCGATACTTATCGTCAAGGAAGTTCTTCCGAAATTGACCTATGGGTCGTTTCAAGAACATACATAGATATTCAAAGTACTACAGAAAACAGATTATCTAGTGGAGATATTTGGGAATTTACCGCACAGGTGACAGATGATAATAGAACCGCTGCAATCAAAGATAAAGGTGAACTTTTGGATGGTTGTGACGAAAATGGTGGAGAAATATTAGTGATACTTGAAGGAGTTGATTTCGAACAAACAGTTCATCGCCAAATAATCAAGACACTATGTCCTAATGCCGGAACTATTAATCATGCCATGTTATTAGATCCTCAATTATTAAGAGATGATCCTCAATCATTCCTTCCAGATGGTTTTGGACCAGTTAATGTAATTATTAGATTTTCAGAGAATCTACCGCATGAAGGCTGTGACCCAATAGACCAAGAAATGCTTTCGATATCAGGGGCATGGGACCCATGTGCTCAAGTTTTGAATAGTGACCATTATCGCAAGGTATTCCAGTATAATGGACAAGGGTTTAGCTTGATTGGAGGAACACAACTGTCTGTCGACAATCAGATTGTCTATACTTCAGAAATAGATCAATTGACTGGGCAACCTATAGACAAACCAATGACTGTAACTGGGCAATTAGTTGATGAATTGAATACAAATCTATCCAACCGTCCAATTCAAGTACAATACGAAATGGTCGGTACAGAATTAGGTGTAAATGCTTGTAATGGAGGCGTAACAGATTCAAACGGTTTCTTCTCAATAGTATGTCCATTAAATGATATTCAAGCAGGGCAAGCTAAGGTAACTGTGAATTATTATTCTTATGAGACTGGAGACCAATACAGATACAAAAACTCTAGCATCACTAAATTCTTCCCAGTATTCTCTAATTCAACAATGACTGTGCAAGAAGTCGGGCCTTTCCGAACAGATATTGATACATTTAGATTTGAGAATGGCACTGTTTTCCCAGTACTTTATTTGAAAGAGTCATTCCATATAGATGCTAAATTAGCTCAAGTTAATGGCAACCCTGTTGGAGGTAAGTGCCTCAATATCTATCTAGATCCTGAGACTAACACTAGACCTTTTGCAACAGCAATTACTCAAGATGGAACTGGAGAAATTGAATGGTATTCTGGAGATCCTGATGATAACCCTAGTAGAAAAGGAGTAGAGCCGAGCGGTCAGAAACTTGAAGGTTTTAGGACGATCAGAATTGCATATGAACCAACAAAAGAATTACCAGGCGGCTGTAAAGCAGAAACAACACCAGTTGTGAATGGTTCATATGAAGATATAGAAGTACTTGTCAGAAGTAAAGTCGACATTCTGTTGAAAGACCATTGGGCGAGAGCAGAAGGATATCAAGATGGAGATATTGTAACTGGTAAAGTATCAATACTTCGAGATAGACTTGATGTTTCTGTAGAGGGAGAAACGGTCATTTTCACTTTCCAATACTGGAATGGGACCGGTTATGTAACTAATAATGTGGAATACTCTGTCACAAATGAAAAGGGTGAAGCAAATTTCAGCTTTGTTTACAGTGGTAAAGAAGTACCCGGTGAAACAAAAGGGAACGAACTCGCTGTAAACGGTCAATGGAGAGTGTTAGTTCACTTCCAAGAATCGGCATTCTTCCAAGAGGAATTTTTGAATAGCACTCCCACAATTGCACTCGCAGATATTGCTGCTTCTTCGGAGACGAATTTCTGGACCTTTAGAGTTATTACTGTGCTTGGAATTGTATTCTCTTTTGCTCTATTAATTGGCGCAATAATGTACAGAAATTATAATGAAAGAAGAAGAATTGAAATTATCCGTGGTATTCTGACAGATTCGTTAATGTCTCTTAAAGCTTCTAATGATTACATAGCAACAATATTTGATTGTTACAAGCAATTAGTTAGATTCTTCAGAAGTAGAGGGGCTATGAAGAAGGTGTATGAAACTACCAGAGAGTTCGAAGACGCTGTAAACACAATGTTAGGTGGAATAACTCCACCTGAAGATTTAGATATATTGTTCTCGATATTTGAAGAGGCAAGATATTCTGATCATGAAATAGGTGCAGATCAAAGAGACCGAGCAATGGAAGCTCTACAGTCAATAATCAATCATTTGAGTAATTCACTTGGCGAGAGTATGTTGAACCGAACCTCATCTACTGAATCAGGACTTTATGGTTCAGTAGTAAAGGCAGGCTCATTCGTTGATTCCGAGGGTCAGACAAGGATTGCAGGTATTGATGATGATGATGAAAGAGACGGGTTTTCATTATAATCCTTAAATCTGAAGTCTGTAATTAACTGTGTTTCGTTAAACAGCCACCTTGACCGCAGTGCAACGAATTACCCACTTGACGAGTAGTAGCATTCATAACAGGTCGTCAGGTGGCCGCGATACCTAAGAAACGTCGAGGGAGTTATATGAGTAAGAACAACAGGAAGACCAACGCGGCTTTAATCACCTTAATCGGTGATTTAAAGGCCCAGAGCAGGTCAACAGGTTCTGCACTATGGCGAGACGTTGCATTGCGCCTGGAAACCAGTCGCAGTAATTGGGCTGAACCGAACCTAAGCCGTCTTTCGCGATACGCAGCGAATGAAGGAATGGTCCTAGTTCCTGGTAAATTACTAGGGAGTGGAGAAGTAGCAGGTAAGCCTAACGTCGCAGCATATAGTGTCAGTTCTGGAGCCCGCTCTAAAATTGAAGACGCAGGCGGACGTGTAATCACGATTCGTGAACTAATGAATGAAAACCCAGAAGGATCGGGGGTGAGAATCCTTGGATGAATCCGGAACTATAGTGTACGACGCTACTGATAAGGTGCTTGGAAGACTGGCTAGTGTAGTTGCAAAACAATTACTTTCTGCGAGGAAAGCTGGCAATCCTATTAGAATAATTGTTCTGAATGCTGAAAACGCTATTATTTCAGGGCCGAGAGCCCGCGTATTAGCAGATTATGATTTTAAGTATAAATTAAATCATCCTCGCAAAGGACCGTTTTTCCCTAGAATGCCCGATCAGATAATGAAGAGAACGGTTAGAGGAATGTTACCCTACCAGAAGAATAGTAGTGGCCGTAATGCAGTTAGGGATCTGAGAGTAACGATAGGCCGTCCGACCAATCTATCAGGCGAAGAATTACCTTCGGGGCACACATGGGGTGATACATCTGCTCTAGATCGTCCATTACCAGTTAAGTTTGTTCGACTTGGAGAAATATCATCATCACTAGGTGTAGATGCGACACGTTGGGGAGGTCAGTAAATATGGCTAAGAGAAAAGGTAAAATTTCAGTTGAAACCAGTGGTAAAAGAAAGACTGCTATCGCCCGTGCTACCGTTCGTAAAGGAAAGGGACGTGTTCGAGTTAACAACCAACCTATCCACATTATGGAACCTGCTCTTGCACGCCGTAAAGCATTGGAACCAGTACAAATTGCTGAAGCCATGGGTCGTTTAAGCGATGTAGATATCGTCGTAGATGTTCAAGGAGGAGGACAAATGGGTCAAGTAGATGCAATTAGAACTGCTATAGCTCGAGGATTGGTTCAGTGGAACGGCGGAGCTATTGGAGAGGACGAAGAACTGAGGAATGAATACTTAAGATTCGATCGCAGTCTTCTCGTAAATGATCCAAGACGTAAAGAACCTAAACATCAAATGGGTCGTGGTGCCCGTGCCAAATGGCAGAAATCATACAGATGAGGTGAAGAAATATGTTGATACCAGTCCGTTGTTGGAGTTGTGGAAAAGTTATTGCCCACAAGTACGAAGAATACAAAGAAGCAGTAGTAAATGGAGAAGATGCGGAAATTGTTTTAGATAATTTAGGCATGGAAAGATATTGCTGCCGTAGAATGTTTGTTGCACATATTGATTTAATCGATGAAGTAGCACCGTTCAGCATTGCCCGTGAAAACTGAGTTTACACTTAGGTTAGGGCTTTGAACCCAAAGAACCCCCATTGAGTTACAGGGCCTGTAGGTTAGCTTGGTCTATACTTCGCGGCTGGGGGTCGCGCGACCCAGGTTCAAATCCTGGCTGGCCCACCATTCTTCCTCAGCTTATGCAAGACATTTCTGAAGTCTCAATACGCATATTCAAGTTGAACCCCTCTTCTCAATAGATATGATTGGTGAGCGACCATCCGGCGAGGATAAGCAGTCGCTTGTTTCTTGGCTTGCTAAGCAAATTTCATACTATTCAAATCTGTATTACAATCAGGCTATATCTGAAATTTCTGATGCCGAATTCGATTCCTTATGGTCGGAATTGAAAAGATTAGATCCACAAAACCCTCAACTTGAAATGGTGGGTTCAGATTCTGTTCCAGGTAGTAAAAAAATTACTCACCTATTCCCTATGCGCAGCCTAAATAAGGCAACTACAATAAAGGAAATTCACCATTTTGTTTCTGAAACAACTGCTAGTGGAAAACAGTTTGTTTGTCAGCCAAAACTTGATGGTTCAGCACTTTCCATAGAATACAGAAGAGGTAGGTTGGTTAGAGCCGCAACGAGAGGGAATGGTACAAGAGGAGAAGACGTTACTGCCAATGCTAGAAGAATTTCCAACGTTCCAGAATCTATTAATTGGGGAGGAGATTGCCATATTAGAGGTGAAGTAATAATGCCATTATCTGTTTTTCGGAAAAAATATTCTTCGGTTGCCCCCAATCCTCGTAATCTTGCCGCTGGATGTCTCAGGCAAAAAACAAAGGAATCTGGTAAAGCCAAGCCAGAAGATTTAATTTTTCTTGCCTATGATGTCAGATTTCCGGGACTAGATTCTAAACATCCAGACAGCCCTATGCCTCCAAGTTTCAATTATGATTCTGATTCTAACGAATGGCTTTCATCTAATGGAATACAAATTGCAGGAAATACAGTTGTTAATTCAGATAACACTGAAGAATTAACTGAAAAAATTTCTTCTATTACAGAATATTGGACTGAAAAAAGAGATAGCATAGAATGGGAAATAGATGGAGTAGTGATTAAGCTTGATCTATTATCTAAGAGAGACTCTCTTGGAATGACTGCTCATCACCCTCGATGGGCTCTTGCATGGAAATTCCCTCCTGAAGAGGCTAGTACTGTTCTAATGGATGTTGATTGGCAGGTAGGCCGAACAGGTACAGTTACTCCAGTAGCTAGAGTCGCACCAGTCACAGTATCCGGAGTAACCGTTGAAAATGTAACTTTACACAATTCAGGAGAAGTCGATAGATTAAAAATTTCAATTGGTGATAAAGTAAAGTTAGTTCGACGAGGTGATGTAATACCAAAAATAGTTGAAGTCATCGGTAAAGCAACAATTACAGACATTGAAGGTAGAATTCATTCAGATGGTGCACAATTCAATGAAAATCTACCGGAATATTCCCAAATCATTATTCCTACCTTGTGCCCAAGATGTGAAACGAATTTGATACCTGATGGTGCATTTATTCGATGTATAAATATGAATTGTCCATCACGTCTAGAGAGAACTGTACTCTATTGGGCTAGGTCACTAGAACTTGATGGAGTCGGTGAAAAATTAGTCCAACAGTTATGCTCAGAAGGTCTAGTGAAGTCTTTACCTGATCTTTATGAATTGAAAGTTAGTGATATCTCGAATCTTGAAAGAATGGGCATAAAATCTGCTTCTAATGTCATAAGAGAATTAGAATCTAGTAAGAAAATGTCACTAAGTAAGTTCCTTTCCGCTCTTGGTATTCCAGGAATAGGTCCTGAGTTAGCTACTTCTGTTGCGACTAAAGTCTCATCAATAGAAAATCTTTTAATTTTAGTCAATAAAAGGAATGAAGAAATTGAAGAAAATAATTCTGCAATTGACCAATTAATTGAAATTGATGGCATAGGAGATAAGGTAGCAAGCCAGATTCTTGATGGCTTGGCAATTAGGATGGATACAGTGCGAAGACTCCAATCATATCTAGAAATTCATTCCGAATCAAAGTCTTCATCAAACGGTTCTTTATCCGGGAATACATTTTGTATTACTGGGACTTTGACACGTTCTCGTAAAGAAATAGCATTATTGATAAAATCAAATGGAGGTAAGATTGTAACTTCTGTTTCCAAGAATCTGAGTTATTTAGTTGCGGGCGATTCAGCAGGTACAAAACTTGAGAATGCTAACAGACTTGGAGTTGAAGTAATAAATGAGAGTCAGTTAAACGAGATGTTAGAAGCAGAAAAAGTGACCAATATTTCCGAAGAGAACTCTCAAAAATCTCTAATGGACTTCTAATTAACCATACATGTTTGAAGCTTCATTAGTTGCTTGTTCAGCGCTCGGATTTAGTTGTGAAGCCATCATTTCTCTAATTTGTTCTTCTATCCTTTGCGCCTCTACCATCAACGGTTCAGAGTCTAGATATATTGCAGGAAGTAATTTATCAAGACAATTGATTATTCTTGCTGCAGCCCTAGAATCAGGTATCGTACCATTTCCGAACTCTCCTGACGCCTCTGCTAACATAGCAATACTATTCACTGATCTTCTTCTACTTTCTCCCATCATTACTCCGGTCATTCCTCCAATAATTCCCTGTTTCAGAAGTGGAATATTTAATTCATTCAGCATTTTGTGGGATTCTTCTATCGATCCTATCCCCAATAATGATCCATCCGAATCATCTTCATCGAAAACCGTATGTTTATTTTCAACTCCTGGCGAATAAGCATCAATCATTATTGTGGCACTAGCATTGGATTGTTTTATCCAATCAATTAAGGCGCCAGATAGCGGTAGGCACATGTCTGCAGGAACTTGAATCTCTGAAGCAATCAGAACCACTTTGTTACACTCTTCCATGTTACAAATTGGTTCTCCTGCATAAAATCTCAAAGGAGGTAAAGGCATCCCTTCCTGTACCAAACAAACCGCAGGCAAAGCAGGGTGCCTTACTCCGCCAACTAATTTTAGATTTAATTTATCAACTAAATAATGTGCAACAATGCTGCTAACAAATCCTAGCGAAGGAAAACAATTGACTACGAGTGCCCCTGTAATATCAATTTCAGAATCAAACTGTATCTCCGGTTGGGACGTCATTGCTAGATAGTAATAGCCGGTGGTGTTAATCCTTATGACGTCTCGAGCGTAACATCGGATAGTCAGGTGGGGCGAAATAGTGGTCGAAATATCTTCACAACACCAATTATCTCCATCTTCATGGAATAGATTTGAAGAATGTCCAAGGAAATATTGGCTATCTAGACAGCATTTACCTCGTAAAGCATCTATGCCTGCGTCATTAGGGAATGTCATTCATAATTCTCTGGAAGAAATTTGTAATTTGGATTTTGCAGGTCATGACGAATCTGAGGTTGGTTGGTTATCAAAGATAATGAAAAAAACAATCGATAAACAATGGTTAATCGAAAAAGAGATTTTCCTTAACACCCCCCGTCATCCGAGTTGGAAATCTCAATCAATTGGAAAGGCGAGAGAAGGTTTAGTTGGAACCCTCAATCTTCTTTTTAGTAAAACAAAGTTCGCGGGCAAGAAATTTTCTGAAATAACAATCAAAGATTGGAAAGAAATCAAATCAATTGTTCTTTCTAATGAAGAGTCCCTAATTTCTAATGATGGAAGGTTAATTGGTAGATTAGATCTATTAATCGATGATTTAGATGAAGATGGTAACTCTAAAGGTTGGATTGTTGCAGATTTAAAAACTGGAAAACCACCAAATTCAATACTTAGCGAGAAAGTAACTAGGCAATTGTTATTTTATAGAGATTTATTGAAAGAAAGTAAACCAAATCATCCTTCAGTTTCCGCTGAAGGATGGTATTCATCTAATCAGAAAATATATTCTACAGACGGAGATTTTGTATTGGACGATGCAATTTTAGCTTGGAACAAAATGAAATTAACTATCTACCCTCCAAAATCAACACCAAGTGAAGAGTCTTGTGGGTTTTGTGAATTTAAGGCATGGTGCCCCGATTGGTGGTTATCTAGAGATAAAGGACATCTTTCTGATAAGAATACATTCCGTGACGAGGTAGTCAAGATAATTAAGTTCGATGAAATTTCAGGTGCTGCAAGATTTGAACGACAAACCCCAGTTGATATACATGGAGAATTAACAAGTTCAGATGTAAGTTTTGGAGCCCTCATCAAAGGTCGAGCATTAACTCAGATAAAGGAATTAATCTCTTCAGATTATGAAGGGCCCGTGTTCCTTGGAAGCGTGAGATCACAAGGAAAGATAATTCATTTAGGTGACTGGAGCGAGGTTCTCCCTTGGTCTCCTTTATTGGAATCAAAAAGAAAAGTTTAGTTTTGGAATAAATGCTTATACTTCTCACAAACAGTCTTTTCAATAGGACTTGAGGGTGAAAATAACCAATTCAGATATCGCGGGTCATTCCTATTAATTTCATCTAAACTCCTTCCTTTATGTTTTCCAAAGGCAATAATAATCTCAGTATTATTTATTCTCAATAATCCCCTTGATTGGGGCACAGGTTCCAGATCTTCAAGCCCTGGACCAAGCAAATTTTCTCTTCTTACACCGGCCAAAGAGTCTTGTAGGTCATCAATAGAACCTCTAAAAAATCTAGGATTTTCTTTCATTATCTTCCATAATAGTATCAAAGTTGCACCCGCATCCGCATCCGCTCTATGCGCATTAGACAAATCAATCCCATATTTATTACATAATATCCCTAATTTATGCCTACCGGGAATCTTTAGTTTTCTAGCGATAACTAAAGTGTCAATAATTGCTCTTGGCTTAGGAGTTTCTACTCCTGCCCTGAAACACTCCATCTCCAGCATCTTCCAATCAAATTTAATTATATTATGTCCAACAATGATTGAATCATTAATTATTTTTGATATCTCGTCAATGTGTTCAGAGAAATTACCCGAGTCTCTCACGTCTTGATCTTTAATCCCATGAACATTCGATGCTTCGAAAGGTATTCTCTTTTCGGGGTAGACTAGTGATTGCAGATTTATGTCACTTCCATCTACATCACTGCCAATTAATGCATATTCGACAATCCTTTCTTTTCTAACATCAAAACCCGTGGTTTCTAAATCAAAACCAACAACTCGGAAGCCATCAAAAATCTCCCCAGCCATGATTATTCGAAACACTCCCCCCCCATGAACTAATCCGTCCGTATCTTTCAAATCATATATTATTGACATTTTTCAAGTACGTTTTTCCAACATCGCTATGAACATCATATCGTGCACAGGCGCTTAATGTCATCAACTAAGGTTGGAACTTTTTCTGTATCTTGTATTATTTTATTAGTCTCTTTTGCCGGTTGTACAGGCCTTTCTTCGACAACACCAAATGCAGAAATTTCCTCCGATGTAAATGAAATTAATGTTGGCGATGTTGTAAATTTTGATGGCCGAAGCTCAACATCCCCCTCCCCCTCAATAATTGTCGACTTTGATTGGGATTTTGGTGACGGTGAAACAAGATTAACTAAATCAGGAATAATAAGTCATTATTTCCAAAACCCAGGTAATCATGAAGTTCGGCTAACAGTCATCAATGATTTGGGTGAATCAGATTCAATTTCGATGACAATTTTTGTAAATTCTCCTCCTTCAATTATTATTGAAGCTCCTGGTTTTGTTAAAACAGGAGAAACAGCAACTTTAGATGCCACTGATTCTTTCGATCCGGAAGGTGGTGATTTGGAATATATTTGGGATTTCGATAAGACATTTGATAGTGATGGCGACGGAGATCCAACTCGTGACGCCGATGCAACATCTTCTACAGCCGAGATAGAATTTTTATTAGCCGGCAATCAAACAGGAATATTGACTGTTGTTGATGATAAAGGAGGTATTTCATCCGAAGAATGGACAATTATGGTAATTTCTAGAACATATTATGTATATTGGGAAGAAGAAAAAATCACATATTCTTGGTCAGATTATCTAGAACAAGGTGAATCGGTCTCACTCACTCATGAACCTGGTCTTAATGCTCGAATTATCGAGTTTAATGCTTCATTAATATTAGATAGGGAATTAATACCATTATTATGGCCTGAAGATAATTTTTCGTTACATGTAGATTTACCTATGACTGGTTGGGAAACATCTACTTCAACAACTCATGACAATATTACAGAAAACGCTTCAGCTTATATCTCATATGATGAATTGAACCAGATTCCAGAAAGTGGTTACAACATTCAAGCAGATTCTGCCGAGAATATCGTTTATTCTTTACTTAATGACCCGGGTCAGAGATGGGGTATGGGTGAATGGATATGGACTATTACAGCAGATCAATGTGATCCAGATTTACCCGTAGATGGTATCGACCCCGACACAGGTAATGATTGGAAGTTAGAAGTTGAATTTATTATTTTGACTCCAAGAGTTGCAGAAATTGGAGTATAAATCTTCGTTCAATAGTGGGAAGGCCTTTCAAGTAATTCTCCATGGCAGGGCCATGGTCAAAGAGATGGAGATAACCAAAGTCTCAATTCGGGACAGACTTATTGCAGATTTGAAAGTCATAATGAGCAATCCTCGAGATTATGATTTTTCCCCACGTGCAGATATTAATGACAATATCCTCAGCATCCAGAATGAAGATGATGATTCTTCAAGAACTTCATTTGAACTAGATTCAGATATGATGGCAACAATAGAAAGAGATCGTATGCTTGAGTTGAGGGTTAAGTTCAATGTAGATGGTATGCATGGCGTTCTTTTACATAAAACTCCTAATCCAAGAGATGGTCCTAAATCTAAGAAATTGGCCCAACCAAGTTGGAAAACAATCCTTCCATTGGATATGTAAAGTTCTCCAACTTATCACCGTCGGAATTAAACATGAACCTCTTCTCGAAGCTCTATTGGACCCATAGTGTAGCCTGGATATCACTGGGGCTTGCGGAGCCTTAAACCCGTGTTCAAATCGCGGTGGGTCCGCCATTTACATTTTTAGTGTACACTAAAAGAATAATAATTTCAGATTGTTGTTCCATAGATTTCAAACCAATAAACTATTGCCATTTACTATGACATTCGTATCTTCTAGGCGAATAGACTTCCCAATGGTAGATTCAGCAGGTATTGTTTATTACCCTAGATTTTGGGATTTAGCGCACCGCTTCTATGAAGAATCTTGGGAGTATACTTGCGGTATTCATTATAATGAAGTTCTTGAAAACCATCGTTTAGGTTTCCCCTTAGTTCACAGCGAAGCAAATTTTCATTATCCTCTTAGCTATGGAGATACAGCAACTTGTAAATTAACAATAAAGAGAATCGGAAACACCTCAATAACTTGGGACTTTGAGATATCCAATCAAGATGAAATTTTGTGCTGGACATCAGTACAAACTACTGTTTGTACGAGTATGGATGATATAACTAAGAAAGTATCAGTACCTGAGTGGATGCGTAAAGGGCTTTCAAAGATTCAAGAGTAATTATTGTTCTTTAGGCCACTTTTTTGTCAACGCGGCTCTTAATTCATCATCCATTTTAGCATCCCACCAGTTCGCTTTTCTCCATATGGCGTATCTCCCCCTAATTCCCCTCAAATCAGCGCCTTCAAGTTTAGCCCCTTGGAAATTTGAAAGATTCATTTTAGCTTTAATAAAAATAGCATCTCTCATATCTGCATTATCGAATGCAGCCTTCATTAAATTAGCACCCTTGAATGAGGCCCTCCTCATATCTGCACCTGAGAGATCTGCTCCCTCAAGATCTGCCCCATCAAAAACCGCCCTTTTCAGATTAGCACCAGAGAGATTAACTCCTCTCAAATCTTTACCAATATGGGATGTATATGACCAATCTTCTCTTTCTTCCTTATCAGACACGTGTCAAACTCTCCAGATAATTCCGTCCAGCATCTGTGAGGACCACATACCTATTTTTCTTTGGCATACCAGTAGGATATTCTAAGAAAGGCTCCTGTTTTTTACCAGTAACGCCACCTTCTAACATTCGATTGATATAGAGTGAAAGATTCCATTTTTCAACATCTTCTTTGTCCCATTTTCCTGATTGAGAAACTAAATTTTTCAATTCTCTTGGAGGCGTATTTGTTTCTTTTTCAACAAATCTTAGATAATGAATCGCTGCAAGAATGACATCTCCTGTTTTCTCAATATCGCATGAATCTAACACTCTTCTGAAAGCAGAACCTCTTTCTGGAATTCCACTTTGAACTGCTCTTTGAGCCGCAATTTGTACAGCAGAATCTCTTGCATTTTTTATCGCTAACAGTTTCCCTTCCCAAGAAACCTCATCCTTAATTTTTAACCAATCTTCTTGAACTTCTTTAGCCGTCCCTGTTAAATCAATAATATCGCTTCCAACCTTGATGTAAATGCGACCAATTCCTGAGTTTCCACTTTGACTCATATACCATCGGAAAGAGTCAATTTAGTTAAATCCTAGTATATTTTTTTAACAAAAAGTGATTTTGTAAGTGTGAGATTTAAGATACTTTACTAATTGCGAGGTACATGGAAGATGATAGCAGTACAGGATTTCCTTTGGTTTTACACGCCGAAGCGGACCCCAGTCGTCTTGGAGGAACTGCTATATGTGGTTTTTCAACTGTAGGATCAGTAGGAGTAATTGCGACTTCACACTTGATTTCATCTCTAAAATTAGATGTTATGGGCACAGTGCTACATCCGCAATTTCCAGCGATTGCTTTGATACATGATTCAGTACCAAAACACCCCGTCAGAGTATATCAGGGAGAGGGAGTCGGAGTATTCACTTCTGAAATACAATTTCCCAATGAAAAAGATATTTATTTTGCAGAAACTGTATTACAGTGGTTCACCAAAGGTGGTTTTGATAGATTAATTGTTATCGATGGAGTAATTAGTAATGAACTTGGAATAAAAGAAGAAGGCGAGTTATGGGGTGTTTCTTCCAATCAAGTTGGCCGAGAACAACTCGATAACGTTGGAATACGTAGAATACAACAGGGCATAGTTTCAGGGATTGCAGGATATCTAATTGCAGAAGGGGAACGTCGTGGCCTTTCGGTAACCGCCTTATTGGCTGAATGTAACCCTATGTATCCTGACGCTAGAGCAGCCCTTATTGCCGTTGAAGGTGTAAGTGAATTATTAGATAGAGAAATTCCAATTCAGGAGTTATTGGACGATGCTAGGAAAATTGAGGAGCGAGTTAGAGAAGCATTCAATCGCGCTCAAAAAACTGCTTTGCCTGCACCAAGTGATGATGATGATGATGACGAAGTACAGATGGTATTCTAATCAGTAGAATGGATTAGTTCCAGCCGCATGATCTGTAGTATCGATTATTTCAGAAATACCTGGGACGTTATCGGTAATCATTACTTCAACGCCTTGTTTCAATGTCACATCTACCATTCCGCATCCTTGGCAACCACCTCCAAAAGCAATGTATGCCTTACCATCATCTACACCTAGCAGATCTACATGGCCTCCATGCGAGGCTACAGCAGGATTGACATGCTCAGCAATTACGTCTGCTACGCTTTGAGATAAATCATCTATCCAGAGAGGATTCGGATTATCAAATGCAAATCCTCCTCCCATAAGAGTTTCTTTGTAATCTAATGTAGTACCGTCTATGTATTGAACGCTTCTTTCAGCAATTAGAATATTAAGGCCATTCGATTCTGTTTGTAAATCGCCCTCTTTTGCATCTTTTAACGGTACCAGTTGTAAATCGTAGTTGAATCCACTTGCTCCTCTTCCGACTATTTCTATACGAACAGAGACATCAGAATCATCACCTTGAGAGATGTATTGGTTCAACATCTCCTGTGCCTTCTCTGTAATCTCTAGCATGTTACTCAATGTGTTGCAATAGGTGCCCTTTATTCAACCTGTCCTCAAACAGGCAAGACTCATGACCCTAGTTCTACACGAGGTATCGTGCCTCCCTCCGATGCCCGAGATCAATTTGGTAGACCCTTGAAGGATTTGCGAATCTCTGTTACCGATAGATGCAACTTTCGATGTAGATATTGTATGCCTAGGGAACGCTTTAGCGAGAACCATACCTTTCTTCCGAAGAGGGCATTTTTATCTTTTGAAGAAATAGAAAAAGTAGTCCGTTCATGTATGTCTTTAGGTTTAGAAAAAGTTAGAATCACCGGCGGAGAGCCTCTTTTGCGAAAAGATCTACCTAGGTTAATTGAGATGTTATCAGGTCTCGGAATTGAAATTGCATTGACTACAAACGCTTCTCTCCTGAAAAAGGAAGCAAAAGCACTCCATTCTGCGGGGCTAACTCGTGTAACAGTTAGCTTAGATGCATTAGATTCTGAACTTCATAGGACAATGTCAGACAGCAATATTTCAGTAGATTCAGTTTTAGAAGGGATAGATGAAGCGATTCGTGTCGGACTTTCACCAGTGAAAATAAATTGTGTAGTTCAGAAAGGAGTGAATGAAGAGGAAGTCAGCAAGTTAGTAAATCATTTTCGACATACCGGAGTAATCGTCCGTTTTATTGAATATATGGATGTAGGCCGAACAAACGGTTGGCAATTAGCACAAGTAGTTCCATCGGAGAGAATTATAAAACATCTTCAAAAAGAATTTGATTTAATTCCTATTGACTCAGAAAAAGATAGTGATGTTGCTGTAAGATGGGCACATACAGACGGTTCCGGTGAAATAGGATTTATTTCATCTGTGACGTCCCCTTTTTGTGGAGATTGTGTAAGAGCGCGTCTTTCAGCAGACGGCAGATTAGTCACTTGTTTATTCGCTTCCGGTGGCCATGACATTCGAGCATTGATTCACAATGGTGCAGGTGAGGAGGAATTACAAGCAGCTATAGCTGCTATTTGGCATAGACGAAAAGATCGTTATAGCGAGATTCGATCAGAAGACACAGCTGCGCTCCCTCGAATTGAGATGTCTTACATCGGTGGCTGAGTCAGATCTAGTGATTCAACGATTACATCCCACGGTGCATTAGTTCTGAAGGAAGGTTTTGGATAATGCGACAATCCTGCCTTGAAACCTTTTTCATTGATTATTTCTATCATTTTAACAGGACTTGGGGGTGAACCAACATTCCTCCAACTAGCCAAATCATCAGTTAGGATTAGGAATTCTCCTGTCACAACTTCTGATTCATTTCTAATATTTTTTATGCTGCGAACGATTTTCCTTCTTTCCAATTCGAAATCTCTCTCCCCCCAATTCATAGGGTTTTTTGGTTCATATTCCGTTGTACACATGGAAGTCACTACCTCTTCTGTGAAACTAGCCATTACTTTAGAATCTCCAAGAGGGCCTATCCAAAGTGGCCCCGAGACTCGTCTGTCCTCTCTATTTACTGGATATGAAAGTGGTAAAAAACAATGCATAGGCAAAGATTCAGTTGAACTCGTAGGAGTCAAACCCTCTTGCATTGAATCCATTACTTCTTTTTTATTAGGCCCTGCTATTCTCCACCCTAACATTTTTTCTAATTGGTTGGCCTTTTCTACAGATTTTCTTACTTTTACAGACAACCTTAGATGATGCGAATCCCATACAGATAATATCGGTTCAGCAAATCTATCATGTTTTGCCGCCGTTCTTGCAACACAAGCCATGAGAACTCTCAATCCAGAATCATGTGCTAAATTATCAGGATTAATTCTAGCCCCATACCTCCTCATCAAGGCAGTTTTTGAAGAACCTGCCAAGGCGGCAGTATCAGTAGCACTAATTTCTAAAATTGCTTTTTTCGCCAATGATTGAATTGCAGTGTCCAAAAAAGGCATTGGCGATCCAAATGGATCAACATCCACCCAATGCCACCCTTGGTCTAATATTGCAGATCTCAAGTCTCCCTGTTTCCCGTTCAACACGCCTCCTCCATTCTTTGGAGGAAATTTTTGATGATTTTCCATTGCTCTTTCTATAGAGTTCTCGTTCATATCGCAGATAGTTACTCTTAGTCTATTTACTAATTTCTTTGGTAGTTCGTTTAACCACCTTCTTGCTCTTAGGCCACTAGCTGCCAAACCATCTATTGCATATATTTCTGATTTCCCTAAATAACCCGACTCAATAATATGCTTCATCAACATGACACTTCTAGTTCTAGAACCAGACATTGCAGGATTATAGAAAACTTTCTCATAGTCTTTCGTTGAAGGACCTATTACATCATTCTCTATTTCATTACTTAGTTGAATCAGTGTTGCTCCTTCAAGGTGTATCATTACTAATCCCCTCAATCATAATAATTACCATTTACTAATTCAATAATGTGAGAAAACAATCTCGGAGTCAACATGTGTCACTTCTCTTCTTTTATCATGAACATAACCGACACGCCTAGCTCCAGGCAATCTTTCATTCAGCCATTTTTCTACGGATGACGACTTTTCTTTACTGATTACGATAGTCATACCCATACCCATATTGAAGGTCCTATGCATTTCTCTATTACTTACTGAACCCTTTTCTGCTAACCAGGTAAATTCTGGCAAAACTGGTAAAGGATTATCTATATGCCATCCAAAATCATCATGTAATCTGAGAAGATTAGATAGTCCGCCTCCTGTTATATGCGCCATCGCCTTGATATCTGAGATATCACAAGGGCCCATTCCTTCTCTACATTTTTTAATCAAATCTATCAATGGGTCGACATAGATTCTCGTAGGATTTAGCAGTACTTCTCCCAACGTAATATCTCCTTCCTCAAATCTTTTAATAACCCTATTGTCATGATTTGAATCAAAAGGACATTTTTCAGCTAATGAATTACCGGATCGTTCTACGATGGCTCTAACAAGTGTATACCCATTAGAATGTATTCCGCTACTAGGTAAACCAATCATTATATCGCCATTCTGAATATCTGCTCCTGTGATTGCACCTCCCTTTGGAAACCAACCCAGTGCGGTACCAGATAGATCTAATTCAGTTACAATACCAGGTAATGTTGCAGTTTCTCCTCCGGCCAAAGTGACTCTTGCTCTGTTGCAAGCCTCTGCTAGAGATTTACCGAGTATTGCATGTGTCTTGGTATCAGTTTTCGGCACCGCAATATAATCTACAAAAGCAATCGGTTCCGCTCCTACACACAAAAGGTCGTTAACATTCATTGCAACGCAGTCTATTCCAACCCCCTCATACCTCTGCAACTCATTTGCAATCATTAGTTTGGAACCTACGCCATCTGTGGCTAATGCCAATCTGTAGTCTCCAAATTCTATAATGCCTCCAAATCCACCTGGTAGAGGTACAGGAGCTCCAAAATCGCCTTTTTTCCTAATCGATGTTGAAAGAGCACCTACTAAACTTGCAACAGCAGCTCCTTCTGCATCTATATCAACTCCAGACGCTGCATAATCCATCGGGGTGTCAACCATGGTCTCGCGAGACATAACTACTGCATGAAATACTCTGTCTGTTATTTTCTTATAATTTCTCAACATATCGTATATGCATTAATATTTTAGAGAGTTTTTTTTATTATCTGCACAACTATTCAAAAAACAGTTATTTAGATGCATTCCCAAGAGACTCTATAAATGTTATACGTTGTCGAAGGTCCTACCGGAACGTGAGTATCCTATGAATAACAAGAAAATAATTGCAATGATGATGACCCTGAGTATGCTAGCAGCAGCATTTGCTGGTTGCTTAGGCGGAGATGACGATGATGACCCAGTAGTAGAAGAATGGACATTAACACCGGCTGCAGATGTAGCCGCAGTGTTCGTAACTTCTGACTGGGACCCGATTATCCCCAACTTGAACGCCGGAGAGATGTGTGACGCAATCCTTTCCGCTATGACCAAGACTGATGAAAGAGAAGTTGTGGTCGATTTCACACGTGGTTACTACACAAGTAGCCAAGGTGTAATCGGTGCTACAGGTTCTGCAGTAATCACTGATGCTCTTGATCTAAATATGGCAGGTACAACCGTAGCAGTACAATCTGGAACAACTTCAGATTTGTGGGCTAATGATAACCTGCCTGATGCAACGATTGTTGCATATGCAGATTTCCCATCAGTAACTGCTTCAATCAGCAACGGCGAAGCGGATTATGCAATGGGTGACTCACCTGTTTTAGCATTATCTGGTGACCTAATGGTTACTTTCTCAGACGAAACATTCGGTATCGCTGTAGATGACGGTGATTCAGAACTTCTAGCCGCACTCAATGTAGCAATCACTGCAATGATTGATTCAGGAGAATATGACTTAATCTTCGGTGCAACATTCGAAGGCGCTGTGGTATTAACAGATGATACAGATGCAGACACTGCGACAACATATCCAATGCCAACAGAAGATAGCAGATTAACACATGTTCTAGAATCTGGAAACTTAAGATTCTGCTCTGACACATCATACCCTCCGTTCGAGAGTCTCGATGCTGATGGAAATGCAGTCGGTTTCGATGTAGATATCGGTAATGCAATCGCAGATGAGATTGCAGCACACTACATGGGTAACGCTAATCCAACTTTCGAACCTCCTGTAGAGGACAAAGTAATCAAGATTGGATTCTTGAATGACGCTACTGGGCCTATCTCAGTTTATGCTGATGCATTCACATATGCTGCAAACGCAGCAGGAGATATGCTTTCCACAAATGATGGATATACTTTCGAGATTGTAGAAGCAGATTCTGCATGTGATGGTACAGCAGCAGGTACAGCAGCTCAGTCATTGATTGATTCAGGAGTAGTTGGCGTAGCTGGAGCAGCATGTTCCGGTGCTTCAATTGGTGCTAATGCAGTACTTTCAGCAGCAGGAATTCCTATGGTTTCCTACGCAAGTACTAGCCCTGCACTATCTGATGCAGTAGCTCATCCTGATTTCTTCCGTATAGTACCTAGTGACGCTATTCAAGGCGATGCTATGGCAGATATGGTGGCTGCAAGTGGAGTGACTTCACCTGCATTGATTCACATGACTAATGCATACGGAGCAGGTCTTGCTGATTCTTTCGAATCATATTGGACTGCTATGGGTAATACATTGTGCACAAAGTTAGGATATGAAGAAACAGCTACTGATTTCTCAGCTGCAGTTCAAGCAGTAATGGATGCAGGTTGTGATTCAGCAGTCCTAGCTTCTTACTCAGCAGATGGTGCAATGATAATTGAGACCATGGCTGTAATGGGAGCAACCATCCCAACATTCGGTGCTGATGGAATTGCTGGTGAATCAGCTCTAAACGATTACACAAATCCTGCTGCAGCAAACGGTGTACAAGTAACATACCCTAGAGCAGCATCTGGCGGAGCAGGTTCGTTCGGAACCATGTGTGCAGCTGATGCAGTTTGTGGTTCTGGTATCTACACACTGGAAGCTTATGACGCAGTAATGATGATTGGTCATGCAGCTATGATGGAAGATGGAGCAAACATGGCTTCTCACATTGATATGGTAGGTACTGACTATGCTGGAGAAAGTGGAACACTAACTTTCCTTGATAATGGAGACGTTGGAGGAAGTGGATATGATGTTTGTACATTCAACCATGTACCTACATATGGTGACTACTACAACTGTGATATGATGTGGTCTGCGGCTGGAGGATTAGAAGCGGCACCATTCATGGGAGCTACTGTAAAGATCGGTTTCCTTAATGACGCAACAGGGCCAATTGCAGTATATGCAATGGGCTTCGTAGCAGCATCACAGATAGCTGTTGGAATCGCTAATACAATCGGATGGAACAGCATGGTCCAATTCGAGATAGTCTATGCAGACTCAGGTTGTGACGGTACTATGGCAGCATCTGCAGCTCAATCATTAATTGACGCTGGAGTAGTTGGAGTAGTTGGAGCAGCTTGTTCAGGCGCATCAATGGGTGCTAATGCAGTACTATCAGCAGCAGGAATCCCACAGATTTCCTATGCAAGTACTAGCCCTGCACTTTCAGATGCAGTAGCACATCCAGACTTCTTCCGTGTCGTTCCAAGCGATGCGTTACAAGGTCAAGCACTCAGCGCAGTTGTACAAGCCGACATGCCAGCCGATAGTTCAGTAGGATTAATCCATATGACTAACGCATATGGAGCAGGTCTTGCAGATTCTTTTGCGGATGATTTTACTAATTCATCAGGTAACACTCTTTGCACAAGAATAGGCTACGAAGAAACAACAACTGATTTCTCTGCAGCAGTTCAATCAATGGTTGACAATGGCTGTACTTCTGCAGTATTAGTATCATATGCGGCAGATGGTGGAATGATTATCGATGAGATGGCTTCACTCGGTTGGGTAGGTCAAGTATACGGTGGAGATGGAATCGCTGAAGAAGGTCTTGCAGCAGATACATCTTCTAGTGTTGATGGTGTAATTGCTACAAAACCAGCAGCTGGATCAATGGGTACTGTAGGATATGTATTCCAAGGTCTTTGTGCACAATCAGCTGATTGTGCTGGTGGTATCTACACTGCTGAAGCATTCGATTCAGTTGTTGTAATGGCATTAAGTGCATTCGCTCAGATGGCATCCCCAGGTGCAACTCTAAGCCAAGTAATTATGGCTACAGGTCAAGGAGTTGAAGGAGCAAGTGGAACGATTTCTTTCCTTCCTAATGGAGACGTCCCTGGTGCAGGATACTGTGTTGGAGATTTCACTGAAGACGTAGATGGAAACGTTGCATTTACTTGCAACCGTAGCTGGGACCCAGCAAACGGAATGTCTTGAATAATCTAATTGATTAACGAGATACGTAAAGCAGTGTGGCGGATTTTCCGCCACACTGCCCTTTTTTTTAAAATAAATCTTAATATTTCATGTGTGTGTGTAGGTAATGCTCCAACAGATAAGTGAAAATTATAACCAACTTTCTAATTCATTTTCTACTACACAAAAGAGATTGATTATCGTATCTATATTATTCGTAGATTCACTAATATTCGGTTTAACTTATGGAAAAGGTTTGTTAAATTTTGTAGATACGTTATTATTAGATAAATTACCGACAGACCTAATTTGGTTGATGCAGATTATAGAATCTATTACTGCTGGTTTCATCGTCGTTAAAATGTTCTTTGATGACATACCAAAAAGTAATCTGCGAACTACATTAATTTTCTTATCACCGATATTTCTCCTCATGATAGTGTTTGTCACACTAGAGGCATTACTCCAAGGATTGGAAACACGAGCTACTATTACATTAGATTTGATTTCAATTTCAACAGGAACTCTAACCTGGGCCTCTACATATCTTGCCATTGCGATAGGTCTTACTTTGACATATAAAGTTCAGAGATATGGAAATTTTGCCCAATCAGAATTCTTCATGATAGGAATGTATCTAGCGATGATATTAGTTTGGAGCGATTATTTTGTACCGATGTATGATGCTCCTCGCGATGGGGTCCTAACATGGTCAGTTTTATGTTGGACACTACTGGGGGCATTTGTCCTTACTGGAATCGCTGGGATAATAATTGATCGCCTCGTTTATCGCGGTTTTCGTGAAGAAAATGCATCACCTCAAGTAATGATGATTGCCTCTTTAGGAGTTGCATTGATACTTCGAGCTTTGACCTACTTACGTTTCGGTTCTTCTAGGAATATGTTCGAACCAGATTCAGATTGGCGAATGCCAACCATGCGCTGGGAACTTCCAACTACAAAATTCCGATTTAACTTGGGTGAGAGGAATTTAAATTCTGCAGAACCATTCTGGGATTCTAATGGTAATGGTGTCTATGACAGAGGGAATAACGGTCTATTAGAGTCTTTTACTGATTTAGATGGCGATAATCGTTGGGATGCTGGCCAGAGCTATAATCATTATAATTGTGAACAAACAGGAGTTAATGAGGCAACCGGTGAACCTATTTTATCACGAATTGTCAGCGAAGATTCAAGACCATTTTTTGAACTATATGATACTAATATCGACTGTATTACTCAGGCAACAACAAATTATGCTTACTATAAGGGAATAGTCCCCGTAGTCATTTTCTCATCTGTTGCAATATTACTTCTTTTACTTACAAAAACACGTCTTGGACGGAAAATGCGCGCTGTAGCAGATAATCCCGAACTTGCAGCTAGTAGTGGAATCAATGTTGAACAGATTCAATTGACTAGTGCGTTCTTATCGGCAGGGATTTCTGGTTTAGGTGGAGCTATTTTTGCTATAACTTTAAGATATAATCCTGAAACTGCATTCACTCTACTTTTACCATCTTTTGCAGTAATCGTTTTAGGTACAATTGGTTCAATTCCTGGAGCCATTATTGCATCTTTAATTGTGGGTTTTGTGCGCGCCCTTTCATCTCCTGTTTTAATCGGAATAGGAAGTCCTTTAGGACGTTCAAATTATACTGCTATGGATGGAGTAATGCCCTATATTTTCCTCGTTGCAGTATTGATGATTATGCCGGAAGGAATTGGTGACGCTTATGAAAAATGGAAAGTTGACAGGCTAAGGAGCAAAAGGTCCA
>Ga0222718_10000608_pt1 | contig 36517 bp, 47 predicted proteins | sample C33_27DmetaG_FD_165045 | JGI IMG/M metagenome (GOLD analysis project Ga0222718, IMG submission 165045) | Estuarine water microbial communities from San Francisco Bay, California, United States - C33_27D | ecosystem: Environmental > Aquatic > Marine > Unclassified | place: USA: California...
AAGAAGATGGCGTTGAGTTATCAAGAAGCAGACACAGAAAAGTAGTTCACCCAGACCAAGATATTTCTAGTGAAGATGCAGAAGTACAGGCAGTATGTAATGCTGTTTGGACTCAAGCAGTAAAAGATGCTTGGACTGCGTTTCTAGCTGAACAACAGAGTGTCTAATGCCAAGTATTTCAGATAAAACTGAGATTGGCTTACCACTTAAAAATTTAATAGGATTAATAGCAATCACTGCAACAGCAGTGTGGGCTTATTTTGGAATTATAGAACGTCTCAATAAGATAGAAACTAGACAGACATTATTTGAAGAAGACTTAGTAAAAGGTGCAGACCAGACACCTGTAGACCAAGAACAATTTATGTTGTTAGAGTTTATCTCAGGACAAGTAGAAAAAGTTTCAGCAGATTTAGAAAACATGGCTCATAACAAGGTTAATATTATGAGATTACAAACAGATATGGAAAAAGCCTTAAACGATATAGAGGAGTTAAAAGACAAAATAAGAGCAAACGGACATGATTAAAACAGTCATAGCTTTATGTTTATTTAGTGGTGGAGCATTAATTGAACATACGATTACTGACAATGTTAGTCATTGTCTCAAGATGAAACGAGAGATGATGCGTAATATGTCAGACCAAGTACAAATTATGTGTGGCGAAGTAGAAGCAGAAATCGAAGTCATACAAGGAAGAGAGTTTATTAAAAACATCAGAAAAACAACAAAATAAAGAAAGGAAATAAATGGAAGTTACATCAAGCCAGTACCATTCATTAGAAGTAAGATACAAAGAACAGGGATTATCCCTAAGAACTGCCTTAGACCTCTTGGAAAAAGCAAACGATAGAATGGCAGAATATAGAAAAACTATATACGAACTAAAAGAAGAATTAAAAAGACATGCCTAATACTCAAACTCTTTCAACTAAAGTAGACATACTACTTAGTAAGATAGAAGAGTTAGATGAGAAGGTAGACAAGAACAGTAGAGATATTGAAGAACTGAAGAAAGCTGTCAACATGGGAAGAGGTTCAATTAGAACTATTATAATCATTGGTGGACTTGTAGGTGCAATCATAGCTTTATTTAAAACATTTATAGGACAACAATGAACAACGATAATTGGAACCACTTTTATTTAGGTATTGCAGGTTATGTAGCTTTCCTCGTACTTTTTATAAATTTATTACAAGCATTATGACCAACATAAAAGAAGAGTTGCTCAACCAGTTACATTCTGAGTTGACGCAAAAGTTACTTGAGAAAGTCAGAGACCCTGACTGTAAAGCTAGTGACCTCAATGTTGCTAGACAATTTTTAAAGGATAATGGCATAGAAGCTGTTCCTGCTGATGATAGTCCTCTTAAGGATTTACTAGAAGAATTACCCTTCAAGATAAATGCAACCGCATCAAATACCTGATGCTCTCAAAGATTTTAGAAATTTCTTATACCTTGTTTGGAAACATCTAAATCTACCAGAGCCAACAAACATTCAGTTTGATATTGCTGATTACATAGCAAGCGATAACAATAGAATAATTATCTCAGCATTTCGTGGTGTTGGTAAATCTTGGATTACTTCTGCTTATGTCTTATGGAGATTACTGTTAGACCCTAGTTTAAATATACTCGTAGTATCAGCAAGTAAGAATAGAGCAGATGACTTTAGTACCTTTTGTCTAAGACTATTGTCTGAAATGCCTATACTGTTACACCTAAAACCTACAGAAAATCAAAGACAATCTAAAATATCTTTTGATGTTGCTCCTGCCTTAGCTTCTCACCAACCAAGTGTGAAGTCTTTAGGTATTACATCACAGTTAACAGGTAGTAGAGCAGACTTAATTATTGCTGATGATATTGAGACATCAGGAAATACACAAACTCAGTTTATGAGAGATAAGCTTTCTGAAGCTATCAAAGAGTTTGAAGCTATTATAAAGCCTTTAGATACGTCTAAAATCGTGTTTTTAGGCACACCTCAGTGTGAGCAAAGTATTTACAATAAGCTACAAGAACGAGGTTATAAGGTACGTTTTTGGACTGCAAGATATCCTAGTGAAGAACAACTAAAAAGTTATGGTTCTAATCTTGCACCGATATTATTAAACACATGGTCAACAGAACAGATAGGAAAGAGTACAGAGCCTACTCGATTTGACGATAAAGATTTACTGGAGAGAGAAGCTAGTTACGGAAGACTAGGTTTTAATATGCAGTTTCAGTTGGATACTACTTTATCTGACTTGCATAAATATCCTCTTAAGTTATCTGATTTGGTCGTTATGAACCTTAATCCTGATAATGCACCTGAGAAAGTCATCTGGGCATCTTCCCCTGAGTTACAACATAATGACTTGCCGAATGTAGGATTACAAGGAGATGCCTATTTTAGACCCATGCAGATACAAGGCGAATGGTTGCCTTATTCTGGGTGTGTGATGTCTATTGACCCTTCAGGTAAAGGTAAAGATGAGACAGCATATTGTGTTACAAAATTTCTAAACGGTAACATATATCTTATTGATATTGGTGGATTTAATGCAGGATATACAGAATATGTGTTAGATAAGCTTACAAAAATAGCTAAAAAACACGAAGTTAAGAAGATATTGATAGAAGAAAACTTTGGTCAAGGTATGTTTGAAGCCTTATTAAAGCCCTATTTAAGCAAAGAATACCCTTGTACCACTGAAAATATACGTCAAACAACTAATAAACACCGTAGAATACTCGATACTTTAGAGCCTTTATTCTCACAACACCGTATAATCGTGGATAGAAACGTAGTAAAAAGCGATTATGAGAGTACCAATAGCATCTATTCTGCTGAACAAGCCTTAAAATATCAGCTATTTTATCAATGTAGTAGGTTACAAAAGGGTGCAAATACTCTCGCTAATGACGATAGAATTGATGCTTTTCAGGTATGTTGCCACTATTGGCTACAACAATTAAGTAAAGACCAAGATAGTGCCTATAAAGACCGTAGGGAAGAACTCTTGAATGAGGAGTTAGAGAAATACTGGGGTGTCACACCCTCTCAATCATGGATAGAGTATTGATAAGAAATCCTTATCAAAGAGACCCCCTTTAATAAGAAACAATTAAGTGCCACTATAGGAGTAATAACTTAAAGTTATGACCTATTCAAGACTACTTCTCTCTAGGATTTAGACTTGTTAATAGAAGGAACAAGGACAGCAATTACTCTTACAATAGTAACCTTTAACTATAACCTAAGATAATGATGATGTTGTGTATTCTATCTATGTGTCAGAAATCCATAGGTTATATAACTACTAGTTTAACTACTAGTGTCAGGAATGAGCATGCCAAAAGACAAAATACTATATCTAAGTTCTATTTACTCTAACTATAAGCCAAAGAAAGCTATTAGAAACACTATGATACAGGCTATGAAAGACTTAAAGATAAGCTTTGAGGACACTGAAGAGAAGCCATTGAAGACATTGAGTAAGCAAAATATACAGCATACGAGGGATTTCTTAGAGGGTAACTTAGAGGATTTCATGGGGTATATACTTAGTGTGACGTTTGCTGATATATTATCTTGGCGAGATGCTGAGGACAAATAATTTAGGGTTAAAAATGTGACAACCTTACGTATATGGCTAAATTTTTATTTTTCCCCGTCTACTCCCTACAGATTTTTCGTGGTAGTACCTACCCTATGCAACAAATAAATGCAACAAGCTAGCAGGAAACACTGCAAAATATAAGTTCGCACCAGATTAGAAAGAATGTGTAATCTATTAATGATGTCTTTTTAATTTTTTTTGTTTGGCTTCTATCTTTCTCATTATCTGTTTTTTCATTTTCATAATTAAGTGACACTTTAGATAAGCCACCAGTTAAATAATTATTTACTTTTGTTTAACATTAAAGCTTGACACCAGTGCATATATGTAGATACTCAGGCTTGTATATTGTTAAAAGAAAGTAGGTAAACATGACAACCTTAAAACCATATCAATTAAAACTTAGAACAAACTCTAAGAAGTATAGAAGAATGAATACTTTTTTAGCTATGTTTTTATGCTTCACAAGTGCAGGACTTATTGCTTTTGTATTGTTGGCAGGTCTTGAAATTTTAAAAATGCATGCACAGGGGGTTCTGTAATGGAAAAACCAATCTATAAAGGAAACCTTTTGCGTGCTGTTTTATTAGAAGCCAAAAAGAATAATCTTAAATGGCTTTTGCAGGTATCAAAAGAAAACGTCTATCCTAACAATGATGATTATGATGACTACGATAACTGGCAGTACACAGATAATGTCAAAGACACAGTAAAAGAAGCTGAAGACTATTTTAACTGTGTTGATGTCATTTTTAATGACGGTCAGTATGTAAGATATATAGAGCAGTACGAGGACAAATCCTGCATTGAAAATATATCCGATTACACAGTACAAGTTGGCAAAGACTGGCTTGATGCTTTCATTAATAATTTAGAGCAGAAATACGAATTTAATTAAGTTTAAACCTAAACCCTTTTAATAGGGTTTGGGCTTAGGCTTATAGCTTAAGAGAAAGACGTAGGTAAACATGACAATAAAAGAACAAGAAAAACAAGAAGCAATACAGAGACTTCGTGAAGTCCTGAAAAAAGGTGATGTCCTTTTTACTCAATTAATGCATGTCTCATCAAGTGGCATGACCAGACACATCAAAGTTAGACAATTAAAGCAGGACACTGCATTAGATTGGACTAGATTAATTTCTATTGCACTAGATTGGAAACAGGCAAAGAACAAATATGGCAACCCTAACGGAATAAGAGTGGGGGGTTGTGGAATGGATATGGGCTTTCACCTTATTTATACCTTATCAGGCATTTTATTTGATGACGGGTACGCAATAAAACAGGAGTGGTTGTAGCATGAAAATGAAAACAAAGATTAACTTAATATCTATATTTATTTTTCTCTACATATATGCGGTAGTGTTCTACATCATTGCAATTAGATAGACTTAAACTTAAGCCCGACTCAGGGCTTAGGCTTAAGCCTAGAAGCTTAAGAGAAAGACGTAGGTATACATGACAACAAAAGTATATGAAAAGCTAAAGACCTTAACCATTAAAGGGTTACGCAAAAAAGCTGACAAAATGGGTGAACAAAAAGAATTATTTCTTGCGTTCATAGATGTTGTTGAGAAAGAAGCTTATAAAAAAGGCTACAAAGAAGGTGTTGAAGACGGAATAAACAACTCTTTGAAAGTCAGCAACAAGGTTAACGCATTAGTCGAATTTTTAGAAGAATAAACTTAAACCTAAGCCCTTTCAGTAGGGCTTGGGCTTAGGCTTATAGCTTAAGAGAAATGAGTAGCAGGTGAGTATATTAACTATAGTCATTTAAGAAAGGATAACAGTTTGTGTTACGTCTTGCTTAAATTATTGGGTCTAGTGTCTCTTGCAAATAAACTGCTCCAATACCTGTTACTCATTGCATCATTAACACTAAGAAAGAGAGGATTAAATGCCGAGTAGAAACAGCATTAAGTTAAATCCAAAAACGGTGGCACAAATTCAAAAGGAAGAGAGACACCGCAGGAAAGAAAGACAAAGGGTGTTGAAGTTGATGACATCTGATTTCTACAAAAACAATCAAGAAAGGCTAGAAGATGCAAATAAATATTGAGAAGTTATCCCCAACAATATGCACTAGAGTATGGGATAGGTGTCTTGCATTTACTCATTGCATGACTATATTTTTAACAAGGAAAGGAAGTAGGTAAGGTATGAAATATATATTAACATTATTGGTTAGACTTTGGTGTGCGTATAGAAGAGCAGTTATGTATGCCTACAACTTTAAAGACAAACGAAATGTAAAAGGTTGGTATGGTTATGATGTTCAAGACTTAAGAGAACAATATGACAGTATTAACTTTTATTCTCGTAACCATACATGGTTTGAATACAAAAAGTATTATGAGTGTGATAACCATGAGTTAGTAAGAAGACTAAGAATATTTAATTATCTTGTTCTTATTTCTTATTACAAACACGAAGGCTTTCACAAAGAGTTAGGTTTGAAAACACCTGCTGAAATGGAAAGCGACAAAATTGTAAACCTATTTAATTATAAAAATCAGGTATACACATATCACCACTTACAAATACTTGGTGATAAACAGGGGGATATCCATGCACAAAAGTAAAACTATCAATAGTTTCCAACTGACAAGGTGGTTTATTGATAGAATACAAGACGTTGAATTGAAGAAGAATAGAATACTTCATTCTAACGGTGTGCCTATGCATTACTACATGATTTTTAAAGTGTTGCTAGTCACAAAAGCAGAAGAGATGAATACTAAAACGATAGCTGAACGATATCACAAGATGTACGGTTGGCACATCATGCAGTCATCTCTATCAAGAACATTAAAATATTTAGCTGAAGAATTAGAGTTAGTTAAATATGTCCGTAATCCTTTTACGAGTAAATATACTTTTGTTGCACTGACATCTGAAGGAAAGAAAGCAAAAGATATATTTGTAAAAGGCAAAGACTTAGACACATTACCTTCTAAGGTGGTCGAGAGATTGGTTGCGAATGGTTCATAAACCTTTAATGAAAATACCATTACCTAAAGGAATACGTCTACGAGATGAACGTACCTTACAGGTCAATCAATCTAAACGACATGGTGACAAGATTGCCAGACAGTTTGCTACAGTAAAGCTAGACTTACCTGACCATTATTCTACGAAAGAATATGAGCAGGAATTTTTTAAAGCTTTGCAAGAAGCAATCAGTATTAAACAATCATTGCATGACAAAGTGAGTAGCGGTGGAGAGGAAAGTTTTACTAAACATAAACTTAATACTCCACTGTCTTTGTCAGAACTGTACCATGCCTTAGACATTACAAGGTTTCAAAAGCTAGCTAGTCGTGATGCTCAAGAAATATATTACAAAGACTTGGTAAGATTTTTTGGAGATGTCAAAGTTAATCAAATTACTTTTGAAAAAGTAGAACAGTTTAAAGTTGCATGTGGTGAATACATTAAAGAAAGAAATGCAGTTGGCACTTCTAATAATTCATCAGTGAATAAAAGATTGGGCTTACTCAGGGTCATGTTTGAGTATGCCTGTGATAGACGGTTGATTGAACGTCATAATGTTCCCACTATCAGAAACCTACCTGTAGGTGAGAGCAAGCCAAAGCCTGTGTTATATCCTGACCAACAAGCTGACTTATTGAAAGCTTGTCTTGTCAATGATGACCAAGACTTTGCGGACTTCATCAACTGGGCTATCGAAGGGGGTCAAAGACATAGTGAAATCTTTGCTTTGACCCTCAGTGATGTTACTCAAAAGAATAATAATTATTGGTTACGATTTTATCGGACTAAGACTGGAGTATGGACTGAGATACAGTTAACTCATTGCATGATAGATATCTTTAAACGTAAAAGATTAAGTGCATTGCAGAGACAAGACCAGAAGTTATTCCTTTATAATAAAAATACTATCAGACATAAGTGGGATTTTTATAGAAGGCTAGCTAACCTGTCATCTGAATATGTTCCGTATACGACAAGACATACAACAGCAACACGATTAGTCGAAGCTAACCTAGATATTAAATCAGTACAGTATTATCTAGGTCATAAAGATATTAAAACTACGTTGACTTACTATGCTAAACCTACGGATAGCATGAAGTCTAAGATAGCAGATACTCTAAACTCTTTTCAAAGGGGATATAAATGATTATAAGTACCTATGAGTGTGGGAGTATGCTGAAATTGGTAGACAGGTTGGTCTCAAAAACCAATGACTTAGGTCGTGTGAGTTCAAGTCTCACTACTCCTACCAAAACAAAAAGTTTTGTTGCACAAACTGTTACATTGGGTGCAGTTTGTTACAATGCTCAACAAAAAAGTGCTGTAAATACTAGAGATTGAGAGTTCACTATATTCAAAAAATAATACTTTCATCACTAGTACATGCAACACTGCATAAGGTAAGTAAAATCAAGGCTTACACACTTGTTTTTACCACCCAATGAAAAATAAATGATGCACTATTTTGTGTAACATAATTGTGTCAGGGGTGTGCAACTATGTTTTAGTGCATAACACTAAGGAGAACGAATGGATAATCAAATCCAAGAACAACTACAAGAACTCATGCGTGTAGGTGTGGGGGGTAAGTATCGTGATGATGATAATTACTCTAAGAAAATACAAGAAGAACTTGAACTAGAACAAATGATGATGCGTGGCGGTATCGACAAGTTCAATAAACAAATCAACAATGCCAAAGCGAAGGGTCAAGAAAGTACAACTCTTCATGGGATAGTATTCCAACAGAAGTATGTAGATATCTTATCAAAGATGATACATGACTGGGTTACAAAGTCCTTACAAGGTCAAGCAGGAAGACATCAAACTGCTATTAAATTAGTATGTCAATGTTTAGAACATAAACACTTTGATAACCAAGAACTGAAGAATGATGTACCAAGAATTTGGGATAAGGTTGCACTAATTATTATTAAGAATTGCATAGACGGTATCTCAAATAGACAAACACTAAACCGATTAAGTATTAAGATTGGTAATGCTTTAGAAATGGAAGCAAGGATAACTTACTTTATGGCTAAAGATAAATCATTGTATTCAAGAGTTTCACAAAAGCTGAACTCATCAAAGTCTATACCTCAATCAGAAAACAAATACATGTATAAGAAAAATGTATGGGTTTACTTTATGAATAAAAATCAAATGGATTTTTTAAAGTGGAACAAGACTGACAAGGTACACTTGGGTACTAAAATGGTTTACTTCTTAAAGATAGTTGGACTGATTAATATTCCATTAAAGAAAATTTATAAGAATAAATCTATCCGATATGTAGAAGCTACCGATAAAACAATTCAGGAAATTAGAAACTTTAATATTTCTAATGAAGCCTTACACCCTGACTTCATGCCAATGATAATGCCACCTCGTAAGTGGGATAATCCTTTTGTTGGTGGTTATTATGGGAAAAAATATAACGAAGAGAATACAGTGGAAGGGGTGAAAAATGCATTACAACATGCAAAAGCAAAGAAATAGGGCTTACCTAGAAGAACTTAAAAACATTGCACATGAGATGCCTGATGTTTATGACGCAATCAATATCATTCAAGAAACAGAATGGGCTATCAACAAACCTGTATATGAATTAGTTGATACTTGTCTTAGAAATAATTATGCACTAGGCAAGCTACCTGTTAATCCTGAAACGATTGAACTACCACCCAAGCCTTTTGACATAGCTACTAATAAAGAAAGCTTGCGTGACTACAAACGACAAGCAAACAAAGTCTATGATTTAAGACATCAACAGAAATCTAAGTTCATACAATGTAATCAGGTATTAAATATCGCTAAGTTATATTTAGATAAATCATTGTATTTTCCACATCAATATGATTTCAGGTGGAGAATATATCCAAAGCCTGCACTGTTAAATCCACAAGGTGCAGACTGGTCACGAACTTTATTAACTTTTAAATATGGTAAAAGAATAAAGGATAGTGAACATCATTTATTTATTTATGGTGCTAATACTTTTGGTGAAGTAGACAAAGAGGATATTGAAACCAGAGTACAATGGGTCAAAGATAATCACGATAGAATACTATCGACTGCTAAAGACCCACTGACTAATACATGGTGGAATGATGCAGATAAACCATTTGCTTTTTATGCCTTTGCAAAAGAGTACGAAGCTTATGCTCAGTCAGGTTTTAGTAAAGACTTCTTAACTTCATTACCAATACAAACTGATTGTAGTAACTCAGGACTACAACATTATTCAGCAATGATGAGAGATGAACATGGTGGTAAAGCTACTAATTTAATACCGAGTAATAAACCACAAGACATCTATGGCATTATAGCTGAACGAGTAGTTGTAAAGTTAAATGAACGTAGAGATAAACTTGCAATGCAATGGTTGTCATACGGAATAGATAGAAAGATATGTAAGAAACCAACAATGTGTTTACCTTACGGACTAACTAGATATTCCTGTAGAGAATACATTGAAGAGCATGTCGTAAAAGAATTACAGGATAGAAATAAACAACATCAATTTGGTGATGATTTATTTAGAGCAACACAATACCTGACACCTATTGTATGGGAAAGTATTGGTGATGTTGTGGTTGGTGCAAAAAATATTATGGGATTTTTACAAGAAGTCTCACGATTAGTTGCATCTGAAAATTTACCTGTAACTTGGACTACACCTTTAAATGCACCTGTTCAAATGATGAACTATAAAATGGAGCATAAAAGAGTGAAGACTAAAATGGGTGACAGTATTATAAAACTTACTGTTCAATCGGAGACTGACCAAATAGATAGTCGTAAGATATCTCAGTCCGTAGCACCTAACTATATCCATAGTCTTGATGCATCATGTTTACAGCTAGCAGTTGTGAAGGCTCATCAAGAGGGAGTGGATAGTTTTAGTATGATACATGATAGCTTTGGTGTTGTTGCACCTGAGACTGACATCATGTCGAAAGCTATAAGGGAAGCTTTCTGTCATATTTATCAAGATGATGTATTAGAGAAATGGTCTAATCAAATGTATGCCATGCTCTCATCTAAGAATAAATCTAAGTTCCCTAAACTACCACCTAAAGGTAACCTAAAATTAGAGCAGGTAATAGATAGTGTCTTTTTCTGTATCTAATAGTATGCACTACTGCATATTAGGTGACACTTTAGGTAAACACCTATTAAGGAGAAAACCTAATGAGTACAAATAACACTAAGGTTAGTGCTATTGGTGAAGCTGAATATCCGCATCTACAAGTACCTGATACAAAGTTTCAAAGTGAAGGTGAATATAAATGTAACCTGAAAGTTAAACTTGATGAAGCTACTGAGATGATAGCTGATATTGAGAATGAACTGAACCAACATCACGACCAATTATGTAAAGATAAAAACAAAAAATCTATACGTAAGAACTTACCGTTTACGATTGAAGACGGGTATGCAACTTTTAAATTTAAAGTTAAGGCATCTGGATTAAATACAAAAACTAACGAAACATTCCAGAGAAGGATTACTGTCATTGATAGTAATAAGAAACCTTTAGATGAGAACACTAGAATATGGGGTGGCTCAACACTAAAGATTGCATACAACATGCGTACTTGGTTTACAGATGCGTTGGGAGTAGGCATACAACTACAACCAAAAGCAGTCCAAGTAATTAATTTAGTTACATCAGAACTAAATAAGAGTTCATCATTGACTGACTTGTTTGAAGAAACAGACGGGTTCACACAAGATGAACATGACAATCAAGAACTAATAGATAGTGCAAAAGGTGACTTCTAGTAAATTAGATAACACTAAGCCAAAGCTAAAGAGTGGGTTAGAGAAAGTTGTGTACGATTACTTAAGTAAGAAAAAAATTAAATTTACTTACGAAGGTGTACGTATTGACTTTACTCAACCTGCTCAAAAAAGATATTACAGACCAGACTTTCCGATTGATAATAGTTTTATTGTTGAAACGAAAGGTCAGTTTGTAACTGCTGATAGAAAGAAACATAAGATAATCAAAGAGCAATATCCTGAGTTAGATATTCGATTTATTTTTTCAAATTCTAAAACAAAGATTGGTAAGAAATCTAAAACAACTTATGGCAAGTGGTGTGAATTACATGGTTTTAAATACCACTGTGTTCAATCTACGAAAGAACCTTTTCCTGAAGAATGGCTCAAGGAGATAGAGAATAATGGCAAGAGCAAAGACTGAATATATTGTAATTCACTGTTCGCAAACAAGACCTTCACAAGACATTGGTGTTGAAGAGATTGACCGTTGGCATAGACAACGAGGTTGGTTGGGTTGCGGATATGCAAGAGTTATTAGAAGAAATGGGGAAGAAGAAAGAGGAAGAGAAGATGATGACATGCAGGCTCATGTCAAAAATTATAATCACTTAAGTACATCTGTATGTTTAGTAGGTGGTTCAACAGAGAAAGACTGGACTGAACCTGAAGATAATTTCACTGCTGAACAATGGATAACATTGAAAAGAGTATTAAAAGAATTATTAGAAAAATATCCTAATGCAAAAATAGTCGGACACAACGCATTAGATGATGCCAAAACCTGTCCTAATTTTGACGTTGATGAATATTTATTCAGCGAAGGTTTTGTAGATACAGTTTCAGAATAGGGTGCAAATGAAAGACCAGAGTAAATCCTTACATTCCTCCTTCCCACAACAAAACTCTGCTTTCATTAAACATGCACCTTGTCCTGATTGTGGTAGCCGAGACAACTTAGCAATATACACCAATCATACTTACTGTTTCGGTTGCCACACCCACAAGTTTTTAGACGAACAACAAAATAATTTTACACAAAAAAATAATAGGGGAGACATGCTAAAAGGAAGTTATGAAACTTTAACTAAACGTAGGATTGATGAACACACTTGTAAATTTTTTAATTACCAAGTTGGAACACACAACAATTCACCAGTACAAATAGCAAACTACTATAACAAAAAGTATGAGTTAGTAGCACAACATATAAGATATCCTAATAAGGACTTTCGTTGGATTGGTGACTTCAATCAAGTGACATTGTTTGGTCAACAGAATTGGAGAGACGGTGGTAAGAAAATAATTATTACTGAAGGTGAGATAGATGCTATGTCTATTTCATTAGTTCAACAGAATAAATATCCTGTTGTTAGTGTACCGTCAGGTGCAAGTTCAGCTAAGAAATTTATTTTAAAAGAACTAGAATGGTTACAAAAATTTCAAGAAATAATTTTATGTTTTGATAATGATGAAGCAGGATTAAAAGCTTCAGTTGAATGTGCCGAAGTATTACCTGTTGGTAAAGCGAAGATAGCAAAACTACAAGGTAAAGATGCCAATGAATTATTAGTACAAGGTAAAGCTAATAAGATTATTGATGCTGTCTTTGAAGCTAAAACCTATACACCACAAGGAATTATTACAGGTGAACAAACATTTGACCTGTTAATGAATGATGATGAAGAGCCTAGTCAACCTTACAAATGGGAAGGATTAAATGACAAACTCAAAGGCATCAGAAAAAATGAGATTGTATTATTATGTGCAGGCTCAGGTACAGGTAAGTCACAAGTCTGTCGTGAGATAGCTTTTGATTTAATAAATAGAAAACATAAGGTTGGTTACATTGCACTAGAAGAAAGTGTTCAACGTAGCATCAGAGGTTTGGTATCTATTGGATTAGATTTACCAATACATTTACCTGAAATAAAACAACTAGCAGATAAAAATGACTTAGTAAAAGTATGGGAACACATTAAAGATAATGTAGTTTTCTATGACCATTGGGGTAGTACCGATAGTCAGGACTTAATGAACCGCATAAGGTATATGGTTCATGCTTTAGGTTGTGAATATATTATTCTCGACCATATCTCTATTGTTATTTCAGGATTACAAGAAGGTGATGAACGAAGACTATTAGATAACACTATGACTGAACTGAGAAAGTTAGTCGAAGAGTTAAAGATAGGAATGTTTGTTGTCTCACATTTAAAAAGACCTGAAGGAAAACTTGGGCATGAAGAAGGTGTGCAAACATCTTTGTCTCATCTCAGAGGTTCACATTCATTAGCACAATTATCTGATGCAGTAATTGGTTTTGAAAGAAATCAACAAGATGCAGAAGCAAATAATCTAATGACTGTCCGAGTATTAAAGAACAGGTTCAGTGGAGAAACTGGAGTAGCAACAACTCTCATGTATCACAAAGATACAGGTAGGTTATTAGAGAATAACGTAGCATGAATGAAAGAAGTTTAACTAAATTTATTTTATCTTATCTGATTGAGAAAGAAGATTACTTAACTTTCACAGAGGAAGAACAACAATTAGTTTTTCAAAGTTGTCGTACCATAATGAAAGCAATCTATCATGCAGTTAGATATCAGAATGTTATTCCTGTTGTTTTATGTGGTGACTATGAAGCTAAAGACTTAATTGATAGAGCCTTACGAGTTATCCAAGAACCATTACCCTCAACAAAAAGAATTAAGGTGGTGTTAGTACAATGAGATTAGTATTTGATATAGAAACCAATGGTTTATTAGACAGTATTACAAAGGTTCACTGTATAGTTGCTAAGGATATAGATACACAAGAAGTATATTCTTATCGACCTACAGAATTAAAAGCAGGTGTAGACTTATTATTAAATGCAAAACAATTAATAGGTCATAACATACAAGACTTTGATATCCCTGCATTAGAACAAATATTTAAAGTTAAATTTGAAAATGAATTAGTTGATACATTATTAATATCAAGATTAATCTGGACTGATATTAAAGATAAAGATTTTAGAGACAAGGTTGTACCTAGTCAGTTAATTGGAAAACATTCTCTTGATGCATGGGGTTATCGTTTAGGTAAACGTAAAGGTGATTACATTAAAACACATGGCTTTGAAGAATGGACTGAAGAGATGCAAAGCTATTGTGAGAATGATGTTGAAGTAACCTATTTATTTTATCTTAAAATATTACAACAAAGATATTCTTCTGAAGCGATTGACTTAGAACATCAGTTTGCTTACTGGATTAGGAAACAAGAACGACAAGGTGTAAACTTTGATTTGACTTCTGCTGAGAAGCTATTCGTTTTCCTTACGAAAAAAAGGCTTGAGTTAGAACAACAACTAACTCAGGCTTTCCCACCTATAGAAAAACATGTTGATACTCTTGTACCAAAAAGAGACAACAAAAAATTAGGTTACAAAAAAGGTGTGCCTGTTAAAAAATTTAAACTAGTAGAGTTTAATCCTAACAGTCGTGACCATATAGCTGAAAGATTAATCTTAAACTATCAATGGAAACCACAAGAATTTACACCCACTGGTAAACCTGAAATTAATGAAAGGATATTAAACAAGCTAACATATCCTGAAGCTAAATTACTAGCAGAACATTTCATGTTACAGAAAAGGTTAGGGCAACTATCAGACGGAGAACAATCTTATTTAAAATTAATATCAAAGGAGAATAAAATACATGGAAAAATTATTACAAATGGTGCGGTCACTGGGAGATGTACCGCAAACAGTCCGAACTTACAGCAAGTCGTTTCTTCAAGTTCCCCTTACGGTAAGGAACTTCGTAGTCTATTCACTGCTCCTCATGGTTTCGTCATGCTTGGCATTGATTTTAGTGGTTTGGAATTGCGTGTTCTGGGTCATTATCTTCACAGCTTTGACAATGGTCAATTCATCAAAATCCTTTTGGAAAGCGATATCCACACCGCTAACCAACGAGCAGTTGGGCTTGATACCAGAAATCAAGCAAAGACTTTCATCTATGCTTACATATACGGTGCAGGAAATGAGAAGCTCGGTCTCATTACTGGCGGAAACAGTAAAGAAGGAAAAAGATTAAGAGATAATTTTGAGAAGAAGTTACCTGCTTTGAAGTATTTAAAACAAGCAGTCAGTAACGCATATCATAATAAGAAGTTTTTGAGGGGATTAGATAGTAGAAAACTTATGTGTCGAAGTGAACATTCGGCATTGAACACACTTATTCAATCAGCGGGTGCAATAATAGTTAAGAAGGGAACAGTTCTTCTTAATGAAAAACTACAAAAAAATAATTTTGTATGGGGTGAAGACTACGCAATGGTTCTTCATGTCCATGATGAAATGCAATTTATTGTAAAGAAAGACCGAGTTGATGAATTTAAAACTATTGCAGAAAGTATCTTTGATGACACCCAAGTTGCAATGAATTTCAGATGCAAGCTAGACGGTGAAATTAAGGTTGGTCAAAATTGGAGTGAAACACACTAAGGAATACGACATTGATTTTAAACGAGACTTAAAGTTTGGTTAGAGTGGGAGAACGAACTCAAAGAAATTTTATGTAATGACAAGATTGAAGTTAAGACTGATAAACGGTGGAGTGATACAGGCAACATTGCTATTGAAATTGAAAGCAGAGGTAAGCCTTCAGGTCTATCGGTTACTAAGTCTGACTACTGGGCTTTTATACTTTGGCAAAAAGATGAGAGACCAAACATCATGTTAATACCCATAGATAGATTACGTACTATTACTTCTTACTTTCAAAGTAAAAAGAAAGTTGTCATGGGCGGAGATGCTAATACATCAAAGTTAGTGTTAGTACCTTTGCATGTCATTAATGATTACAACACACAAATAGAAATACAGGAAATGGTCAATGAAAAATACTCGGAAGAAAATAGACAAAAATAATTTTCCTTACAAATTTTATTTATGTTGGTGGATAGACCCTGCGAGTGATGCATCATGGCAAGACATAGAAGATATTAAAAGTTCTGATGTAGGTAATTGTGTTACTTCAGGTTGGCTTATCTCAAAGACAAAGAAGAAATATAAGTTTGTAGGTGACATCATTATCAATGATGACGGAACAGTAACAACAGCAGGAAACTCAACAACAATACCTGCTGTCAACATAATAGAACTAGTGGAGTTAAAGGAATGTCAGAAGTATTATTAATAGATGCTGATATGTTAGCATACAGAGTAACATCTGGATTAGAATTACCTGTTGATTGGGGTAATGATGAATGGTCATTACATTGTGATTTTGCAGAATGTAAAAAGACGTATGATGATTTAACTAAATATTATTTAGATATGTTGGAATGTGGAAAAGCTATCCACTGTTTTTCTGACGGTATTCATAATTATCGTAAAGACTACGATAAAGAATATAAGGCACACCGCAAGGCAGTGCGTAAGCCTATGTGTTTTAAGCCATTAAAAGATTATGTCATGGCTAATAACGATAGTGAATTATATCCACGATTAGAGGGTGATGATGTTATTGGTATCTTAGCAACAGGTAAGTACAAAGATAAATGTACTATCTTATCTGGTGATAAAGATATGAAAACAATACCTGCTATTCACTGTAATCTAAATGATGACAGTATTGATATCGTGCCTGAACACATGGCAAACTATAATTTTTTAATACAAGTTTTGGTTGGTGATACTGCTGACGGATATAAAGGTTGTCCGTCTATCGGTCATGTAAAAGCAAAGAAACTTCTAAATCCTGTTCATACATTAGAACAAAACTGGAGCATTGTTGTGGAACAGTTTTTAAAACAAGGATTAACAGTTGATGATGCATACCGACAAGCAACCTTAGCAAGAATACTACATGATAGTGAATATGATGTAGCAACAAAGAAAGTTAAATACTGGGATTATAATTATGAAAACTATAAAGACACTGGAAACAGCATTAGAACTAGTTAGTGGTACTAGAGCAGTACAGAATGGTGATAAGCTAATTAATCACGATAACATAGCAAGACTTTGGTCAGGTTTTTTAACTAACAAATTTAGAGCAAACATTCGTTTAGATGCATCAGATGTAGCACAGTTAATGGTGTTGTTGAAGGTAGCAAGAACACAAAATGGAGACTTTAATGAAGATGACTTCATAGATATTTGTGGATATGGAGCAATCGCAGGTGAGTTAAAAGAAGAAATAAAGAAATTAGGTGACACTTTAGGAGAAAATAACAGTGCCACAGGCTAAAAAACCACTAATCACAGAGGATTTAATAGTCTATTTAGAGGAATTATTTCCTGATAAATGTGCTGACTTAAAGGAAGATGAAAGAGTTATCTTCTATAAATCAGGACAAAGGTCTGTTGTTAATCATCTCATTGAAGAACATAAAAAACAATATGAAGAGGAGACGGAATAATGTGTTTAGGCGGTAGGTCATCAAGTCCACCACCTGCACCTGAGCCAACTCCCCCAACACCACCAGTCGTTAAGACTGCTACAACAGGAGATGTGCAAAATGCACCTGCTTCTGCTGAAGGTAGAAACTTAAAAATAGGTGGCAATAAAGGGAAGAAAAGATTAGGTAGAGGTTCTCTTAGAATACCTTTAGCTTCATCTGGTCTAACAGGTAGCGGGATAAATTTTCCAAATAGTTAATGGCTACAGAAACTTATAGCTTAGGAACTACTGTCAATAAAGATGATAAGTCTAATATTGAAAGTCAGTATGAAAAGCTAAGTATCAATAGAGAGACTTATATAGAGAGAGCAAGAGAAGCTTCTGAATTAACTATCCCACATTTATTTCCACCCAAAGGTGCGAATGAAGCAACAACATATCCTACACCTTATCAGTCCGTAGGTAGTAGAGGTGTTACAAATTTAGCATCTAAGTTAATGTTAGCTTTGTTTCCACCACAAGCACCCTTTTTTAGATTAGATATTGATGACCTTATTTACAAACAATTAGAAGGTAATCCACAACAGAAAGCAACTATTGAACAAGGACTAGCCAAGATAGAAAAATCTATCATGGATAATATTGAAACAAACAATGACCGAGTTGCTGTATATGAAGCTTTAAAACAATTAATTATATCTGGTAACGTATTATTAAAGTTAGGTGAGGAAGGATTACGAGTTATTCGTTTAGAAAACTATGTAGTCAAAAGAGACCCTGAAGGAAGAATACTTACAATCATTATTAAAGAACACATTTCTCGTGCTTCTATTCCCCCTAAATTACAAAACCAAATTCCACAAGACATGGAAGATAAACAATTCCTACATTTATATACCCATGTTACGAGACAAAAGAATGGCTACAAGTTAGTCCAAGAAATAAATAAAACTCAGGTATTATCTCAATCTTATACTTTAGAAAATATGCCTTTTATTCCTTTACGTTTTAATAGAGTAGACGGTAGTGATTATGGTAGAGGTCATGTTGAGAGTTATATTGGTGATTTAAAATCATTAGAAGGTTTAACAAGAAGTATCTTAGAAGGTTCTTCTGCTTCATCTAAAATGTTATTTATGGTTGCTCCTAATGGTACAACCAGAGCATCTTCGATTGCCAAAGCACCTAATGGTGCAATCATTGAAGGTAGTGCAAATGATGTTTCTGTATTACAAGCAAACAAGTTTGGTGATTTTAGAGTAGCCTTAGAAGCTTCGCAAAGAATAGAACAAAGATTACAGTTTGCATTTTTATTAAATGCTTCCGTACAAAGACAAGCTGAAAGAGTAACAGCAACCGAAGTGCAGTTAGTAGCAAATGAACTACAAGATGCATTAGGTGGTGTGTATGGAATTTTAACTACAGAATTTCAGTTGCCTTATTTACGAGCAAAGATTGCTTTATTAAGGAAACAGAAATTACTACCTGAACTTCCAGAAAATATTGTAAAGACAAAAATTATAGTAGGAATGGAAGCCTTAGGTAGAGCCAGTGACAGAATTAAATTATTACAATTTATGTCTGACTTAGCATCTACATTAGGTGCTGAGACACTAGCTAAATACGTCAACCTTGATGATGCTATTAAGAAGTTTGCTATTGCAAATGGAATAGACACACAAGGTTTAATCAAATCACCTGAGCAAGTTCAACAAGAAATGCAACAACAACAAGCACTTCAAGCAGGTCAACAATTCTTAGACCCAAGAGTTATTACTAAAGCAGGTGATTTACTAAACGATAACAATCAAGCCTTAGAAGTAAACGAACAAGGCGAACCTAATATAGTCGATAGGGAGTAATCACTTATGAGTACACAAAGAGTAGAAGTAAATCCAGATGACAACTCACAAACACTTGAGCAGTCTGCGGAACAATTACAAAAAGACGGTTTAACACTAACTGAGAATGGTACTGTCTCAGCTACAGAAAGTACAACTAGTGTTTCTGAACCTGATACAAATATACAATCATCAGAAGATAGACCTGAATGGTTGCCAGAAAAATTTCAAAGTGCAGAAGATTTAGCTAAAGCTTATTCTGAATTAGAAAAGAAATTATCTAATCCACAAGAGCAACAAGCAACAGAGGAACAACCTACTAAAGAAGAAGTAGAACAAGAGACAGGTATTACCTTAGATAAATACTATGATGAATGGGTAGAAAAAGGTGAACTAGGTCAAGAGAGTTATACTGAATTAGAAAAAGCAGGTTTACCAAAAGAATTAGTAGACGGATATATTGAAGGTCAAAAAGCTTTAGCCGACCAACAAGTAGGCAGAATGTATGATGCTGTTGGTGGAGAAGATAACTATAAAAATCTAATGGATTGGGCTTCAACTAATCTTACAGAAGCAGAGCAAAATGCATTTAATGATACCGTTGATAATGGCTCACAAACACAAATGGAATTTGCATTACAAGGATTAATGGCAAAAGCAGGTATGACACCTGAAACAAGCAATCAACTATTTCAAGGTGAAACTAATGTAGTTGATAATGATGTCTTTACTTCCGTTGCTCAGGTAACAGAAGCTATGAGTAATCCTAAATATGATAGTGACCCTGCATATAGAAAAGCTGTTGCAGATAAAATAGCAAGGTCAAGTGTGCTGTAATGCTTAATGTTTTAGGTGCTGTTGCACCAATGGTAAAAACTTTGTTTAGTACAATAGATAAAACTATTGATAACAAAGCTGATGCTGAAAAGATGAAACAACAAATTCAGCAACAATTACTATCTGGTCAATTAAAAGAATTAGAAGCACAAGCATCTATAATAACTGCTGAAGCAAATGGCGGTTGGCTACAAAGAAACTGGAGACCTTTACTAATGATTACATTTGCAGGTCTTGTTGTAGCACACTGGTTTGGTTTCACTGCTCCCAACATACCTGAGAGTGTTCAAAACTCTTTACTTAATATCGTAATGATAGGTGTAGGTGGTTATGTTGTTGGTAGGAGTGGAGAAAAGATAGCGGATAAATTTAAAAAGGAGAAGTAACATGCCAAGTCATTACGGACATAAGAAAGACAAGAAAATGCAAAAGCCTAAAAATGCTGTTGCTATGAAGTCTAAATCACCACTTAAAATTAAGAAGAAAAAATAATGTCACTAGTAGAAAACATCAATAGACGTAGACGTTTAGGTATCTCAAGACCTAAAAGTAAATCTACCATTTCACCTGAAGCTTACAAAGATATGAAGAATAAATGGAAAGATAAAGCTAAAATTAAAAAGAAGTAATGTCTAAAGATAAGCCACTAAATAAAATCTTAAGAAACCCTAATCCTAATAAAAAGTTTATGGTTTATGTTAGAGATAAACAAACTAACAACATTAAGAAAGTATCTTTTGGTGACCCCAATTTATCTATTAAGAGAGATAATCCTGATAGACAAAAATCATTTATGGCACGAATGGGTGCTGTACTAAAAAAAGTAGGCGGACAAAAGAATTTATCACCTGCATATTGGGCGGTAAAATCTTGGAGAAGCGGTACTAAAATTCCAACATAGCATCATCTCTCGCAAGAGAGGTGCTTATCGAAACCCCAAAAAAGTTTGCCTGTTACGACAGACAACAAACCGATTATGAAAGTAGATAGGGAATACTTAATAACAAAAAACAATACTTATAAAGGAGTATAATTATGTCAAACGCAACACCAAGTAGACTAGGTTTAGTCAACAATACTGGTACAAGCTATGATGCATTATTCTTAAAAGTATTCAGTGGAGAGGTACTTTCAAGCTTTCAGCGAGAAAACCAAATGTTAGGTATGACCACCGTTAGAACTATTGCTAATGGTAAGTCTGCACAATTCCCTGTTACTGGAAAGATTTCAGCATCATACCACACAGTAGGAAACGAGATACTCGGTTCTGCTGTAAAGCACAACGAAAAAATCATCAACATTGATGACATGTTAGTAGCATCAGCTTTCGTAGCTGAAATGGACGAGTTAAAGAACCACTATGATGTACGTTCTATTTACTCAAGAGAAATGGGTCAAGCATTAGCAAAGACTGTAGACCAAAACTTATTACAGTTAGCTATCTTGGCTTCTCAGGCATCAACAAATATCACAACTGACCTAAACGGTGGTTATGAGATTACTGATGCTGACGCAAATACAAACATGGATAGCTTAATTTCATCTATCTTTGAAGGTATTCAAAGACTTGATGAGAATGATGTTCCTGATGCGGGTAGATACATTGTTGTAAACCCTGACATTTACTACAAGTTAGCAAACGTAGATAAGTTAGTCTCTCGTGACTTCTCATCTAACAATGGTGACTTTGGTAAAGGTACAGTGGTAGCAATCGGTGGTGTTCCTGTAATTAAGAGCAACACTGCTGTAGATGCATTTGCAGATAACTCATCTGCTGTAACTGGAACTAACAACACATACAACGTAGACGGTCAAAACCATGTTGCATGTTTATTCCATTCATCAGCGATTGGTACTGTAAAACTCAAAGACTTAGTGCTTGAGACAACTTATGACCCAAGAAGACTTGGTACATTAATGACTGCAAGAATGGCAGTAGGCTCAAACATCTTAAGACCTGAGAGTGCAGTGTCTATCAAAACTGCATAATAACTAAACTACATGGGGGGATTTAGTTCCCCCCTTTATTATGAAACTTATATACCTTCTTGGATTTATATGTTTTCCCCCAGATGCTTATAATCCTGAACCCATTTGTACAACTATACAACAGCGATATGAGACGGTCTCTGACTGCATCAAGTATGGCAATGAATTAAATATAATCTTAAAAGAAGAACAAGTTAAAGATTACCATTTTAGGTGTAAAGAATATGACAGTAACAACAAGAACTACTGAACTAGAAGCAGTAAATACAATCCTTTCAACTATTGGTGAAGCACCACTAAACAGTTTGACAGGTTCTTTACCTGTTGACGGAACAGTAGCATTAAACATTTTATCTGAGATAACAAGAGAAGTACAAAGTGCAGGTTGGCATTTTAATACACATTACAAAGTTACATTAACAAGAGATACAGGTAACAAAATTCCACTAGCTACAAATATATTAAGAGTAGAACTAGATAATAATAGATATTCAAAAGTACAATACGATATCGTTCAAAGAGATAACTATTTATATAACTTAGCAAAGAACCAAGATACCTTTGATACAAACTTTGAAGATGTCACTGTTGTTTACTTATTACCATTTAATGAAATACCTGAGCAGGCTAAAAGATATATTACTATTAGAAGTGCAAGAGTATTCCATGACAGAACTTTAGGTGCAAATACACTACATAAATTCTCTACAGAAGATGAAGCAAGAGCATTAATAGTTCTAAAACAAGCAGAAGCAACAACAGGTGATTATTCTATCTTTGATACACCTGAGCAAGCATACACAATTACTAGAAACACAAGGGTCTACTAATGCCATTAGTATCGAGAACTATACCAAACTTAGTTCAAGGTGTGTCTCAACAACCTGAGATACTAAGATTAAGTTCTCAAGCTAGTGAGCAAATCAATGGATTTAGTTCTGTTGTTGAAGGTTTAAAGAAAAGACCACCTACTAATCATATAGCTAAAATAAGCAATTCAAGTTTTACAAATCCCTTCTTACATACCATTAATCGTGACACTAACGAGAGATATGTAGTTGTTATAGAGAATGGTTCACTGAGAGTGTTTGATGTTGACGGTACAGAAAAGACTGTTGTTAATCAAACTAATGCAACTAATTATCTAACATCTACAAATCCTCGAAGTGATTTTATTTGTGTCACTGTTGCTGATTACACATTTGTTTTAAATAAAAATCAGACTGTAGCTATGAGTGGTACAACTTCATCAGCAAAAGTAGAGCAAGCAGTCTATACAGTTTTACAAGGTGTCAATAACGTAGAGTATTCGATAACAATTGACGGTACTACTTACACCCATACTACTGCAAGTTCAGGAGCATTATCAACAAAAGGTATTCGTGATGCACTTGTTACTGCTATCGGTAGTCCTTCAGGTATTACTATAACTAATCTTGGTGACAGTTCTTTTTCTGTTGTTAAGTCCTCAGGTGCTTTAACTATATCTGCATCTGACGGTTATGGAGACCAAGCTTCTCAGGTAGTTAAAGATGAAGTACAAAGTTTTTCAGATTTACCCTTACCTGCAATCAACAATATGGTTGTTTCTGTTGTTGGTGATGCACAAAATGCTTTCGATAATTACTACGTTAAATATGAAGAAGACAATAGAATATGGAAAGAAACAGTTGCACCTGATACAGAAACTACTCTTGATGCTGATACCATGCCACATGTTCTTATTAGAACATCAGACGGAAATTTTAGATTTACACAAGTAGACGGTTCTACTTATACAATCAGTTCAACAGATTATGATGTACCTGTTTATGGTGGTCGTGTTGCAGGTGATATTGATACTGTTCCAAATCCAAGTTTTGTAGGTCGTAAGATAAATGACATCTTCTTTCACCGTAATAGATTAGGTTTCTTAACTGATGAGAATGTTGTGATGTCAAGAGCAGGAGAGTTCTTCTCATACTTTCCTGAAACTGTTACTCAGGTCTTAGATACTGACCCTATTGATATTGCTTCTACTCATACAAAAGTTTCTATACTAAGACATGCTATTTCGTTTGACGAAGAGTTATTAGTATTTTCAGACCAAACACAATTTATTGTGAGTGGTGGAGCAACACTGACAGCAGGAAATGTATCTATTAATGTTACTACTGAGTTTGAAGCTTCAAAGAGTGTTAAGCCTGTGGGAGCAGGTTCTAACGTCTACTTTGTCTTCAAAAAGGGGAACTTCTCAGGTGTCAGGGAATTTTATATCAGTTCTGATACGGACACAAAGAAAGCAGATGATATTACAGCGAATGTTCCTAAGTATATTCCTGCTAATGTTAGTAAGCTTACTACTGCTACTAATGAAAGTATTCTTTTAATTTTATCTGATGATGAACCTAACGCAATATATGTCTTTCAAAGTTATGTCGCTGACAATAAACGATTACAGTCTGCATGGCATAAATGGACTTATGGTACTTCTAGTACAGATACCATTTTAAATATAGATTTTGTTGAGAATACTTTATATATCGTTAACCAAAGAAGTGACGGTGTATACTTAGAAACACTTGATGTTTCACCTGCTACTGTTGATGCAAGTGCTACTTATCTTACTCACTTAGATAGAAAATTAGATAACACACAAATTACAGAAAGTTATGATGCAGGTACAAATCAAACAACAATAACTTTACCTTACACCATTACCAATACTATGAAGGTTGTTGGTAGAAGTGGTGCGTCTAATAAAGCAGGTAGGGAGATTACATCTGTATCACAATCAGGTACAAGCATTGTTGTTAGTGGAGATATTACAAGTTTTAATTATTTTGTTGGTGAGCAATACACTTTTAATTTTACTTTCTCACAGCAATTTATGCAGATTGCTGACAATCAAGGTTCAAGAATTTCTGTAAAAGAAGGAAGACTACAAATAAGAAACTGGTCAGTGTCCTTTAATGATACAGGATTTTTTACAACACAAGTAATCCCTGTCGGTAGAGATACTTCTAATACTACATTTACAGGAACAATTACAGGTACAGGTTTACTAGGAACAGTAAACTTAGAAGACGGTGATTATACATTCGCAGTACAATCCGAGAATGACAAGCTAACTATTAAGTTACTTAATGATAGTCACCTACCCAGTAATTTTATTAATGCTAACTGGGAAGGATATTATGTCAGTCCTGCACAACGAATATAGTTATTTTAAATCAAGTACATTAGATGATATGCATTATCTTGCACCTCGTCTCAGGTATGAAGATAAACAAGAGATATTATCTCTCGTAGGACTAACACCTCTCAATGCACTGTTAATGTCTTATAAGATGTCGGAGACATGTTTCACAATATTTAATCCGAAACAAGAACCTGTTGCAGTGTTTGGAGTAACAAGCAAAGGTGCAATATGGTTATTAGCATCAAAGGATATAGTTACGATACAGATACCTTTTTTAAAAGAATGTCGTAACGTAGTAGAATTTTACAATCAGAAACACCCGTTACTTTGGAATGTTGTTGATTGTCGAAATAAGCTTCACATCAAATGGTTAGAATGGTGTGGATTTACATTTATAGCAAAAAGAAAATTAGGAGTTCTCAATAAAGAATTTTATGAGTTTGTAAAAATATGTGTTTAACATTAGCTTTAGGAGCATTAGGGGGTGCGGGTGCATCTTCTGGATTACTTACTGCATTAAGTATAGGTAGTTCAGCTTTAGGATTTATTCAAAGACAAAAAGCAGAACAAGCCGAATACGAAAGACAAAAGAGACAAAATGAAATAGCAAGAGAAAATGCTATTAAAAGATATGCTAGTGAAACTTTACGAATACGACAAGTTCAACAAGAAACAGCAGAAAAAGATTTACAAGGAACATTAGAAGCTAGGAAAAAAGAAGCACAGTTTGTCGTACAATCAGGTGCTAGAGGTGTAGCTTTATCAGGTTCTACTAATAGATTACTACAAGATTATTACCGAGTACAAGGTAACTACACAGCATCATTAGAAAGAAATCTAAACATCAATGTATCTCAATTTAAGAGAAACTTAGATGCAATTCAGTTTGGTCAAGAAAGTCAATCTACATACGTTACACCGCCTAATCCAATACTTAACTTTGCTTCAAGTGCAATGAATGTAGCTAACAGTTATTACCAAAGAAAATATGACAAAGAATTAGCAGGATATAAAGACATAGTAAACTAATGGCAAAAAAACAATTTAATACACCAGAATTAAACTTAAAAGCTGAGTTACCTCAAGTAGCTTCCAGAGATTTTAATTTATTCTATAGACCTGAAGCAGAGCCAGAGATTGCAGGATTAAAGAATTTTACACAATCTTTAGATAATTTTGTTAATGGAGCATTAACAACAGGTAATTTTTTAGCTGAAAAGAAATTAAAAGAACAGAGTGAAGCAGAAGCAACACAGTTCTTTAACATGGAAGTAGAAAATAAAAACGCTTTTAACACTGCTGTAAACAAGAATGAAATACCTAGAGAAGCAAACCCATACTTTGTAGATAAGTTAAAAGAATTAGAGTTAGGTGCAAAAGTACAAGAGTTTAAAAGAAAATTTAAAGAAAGATATGCTAAAGAAAACTTATCAGAAAATACTGACCCTAATGCCTTTAATTTTATTTATGAGCAAGAACTAAAACAATTTTTAAAAGATAATAATATTGGTTTATATGAACCTACTGAATTAGAAAAAAACTTTTTCTCTAAGACATCACAATTTAGAGAAGCTGAAGAAAACATGCACATGAATAATCAGCTATCTAAAATTAGAGAACAGTTTGATAAGAACTACAAGATAGGAGTTCAAGACTTATTTAATCCTGATGCTGATATAGAAACTATAGGTAAAAATGTCAGTGATTTTATTAAGAGTGCTACTGAAAGTGGAATGTCTAATAATAGAGCAAGAGAGTTATTTATGGAAACTCTTAAAGAATATGTCGAAGCTACAGGTGATTTAGACTTTGCTTCAACATTAGTTACGCAATTACCTAATTATGTAAAACTAGGAACTGATGTATTAGGAAATGTCAATTCTCTTAAAGATGATTTTAGTGCATTAGAAGAAGCATTAATTGATAGAGAAACTCAAGAAGAATTAGATAAACTTACTTTACAAGATATACAAATTAAAAAAGAAGATAATGCAGTTATTGAATTAACTAATGAATATAGCACTTTTAAAGAATTAAAAGATAATTCAGGTTTTGCACTTAACAGTAGGCAACTAGAAAAAGCTAAGAAAATTTATAATGATAGAAGAATTGGGTTCGGAGAAGAGAATGAACCTGATGTTATTGATGAATTAAATATATTGTTAGAAGAAGGTAGCTACGAAGAAGCAGAAAAGTATTTAGATAATAATAGGACTAACCTTACACAAAATAAATGGTTCGAGTATGACGGAAAAATAAAAAGTTTTTCATTAGTAAAAGAAGATAGCTTTGTAGGAAATGATTTATGGAATAATGTTACAGACGACCTTGATACTTTGATAAATTCTGTTAATGAAAATAGTATTTCAGGACTTCCTTTAATATCAATCCCCATACTACCCCAGTTTAGGGAAGATTTATTATATTGGCTTTCAGGTAATCCTTTAGAAAACTTTAAAAATCTTAGTGAAAGAAGAGAAGCTTTCAGAGAATTTTCAACAAAAGTGTTAGGGATATATAGAAATGAAATAAAAGAAAAATATTTAACTGAAGATAAAAGGTTCATAAGTAAAGACAGGATTAATAATCCTGAAGAAAATATAGTAATAACTGAAAACGAAATTGAAGAGGTAGAAAACTAAAGGAAGTATTATGGCAATAATTAAAACAGCACCAAATGGCAAACAGGTAGAATTTCCAGACGGAACATCTGAAGAAACAATCCAAAAAATACTATCTCAAGATAGATTTCAACCTACTGTAGTAGAACAACCTGAAGTTACAGAAGAACAGGAAAGAGGTTTAATAGCAGATTTAGGTGTTCAAGCTTTAGGTGGTGCTAGAGATGCTGTTCAATCTGGTATAGGTCTAGTAGAAAAATTAGGTGACACTTTAGGAGAAAAAACCAATATAGGTGGATTTGTATTTGGTGATGATGCTGAGAATGGTGTCATGCAATACAAGTCATACGAAGAATTAAAAGCTGACGGTAATGAAGATATATTATTCGGACAGTTTGGTGAAAAAGATGCAGGTCAACTCCCTGAAATAGATGACCCAGACACAGTAGCAGGCGGTATTACTAGAGGTATTACTCAGTTTTACACTGGATATTTATTTGGAAATCGTATTTTAGGTGCAGTTCAACCAATTACTACCGCAGGAAAAGTATCAAAAGCAATGGGTGCAGGTGCTATTGCTGACTTTACTGCATTTGATGAAGAGACAGGTAGACTTGTTGATATTGTTAATCAATACGCACCAAACTTACAAAACCCTCTTTTTGATTATTTAGCATCTGACCCTGAAGATACTTTCTATGAAGCAAGATTTAAAAACGCATTAGAAGGTTCAATAGTTGGTGGTGTAGTAGAAACAGCATTTAGAACTTTTCGATTAATTAAAAATAGAAATGCACAAAAGAATGGTGAAAAGTTTAATGAAAAACAAATTGTTGAAGATGAGAATTATTTAAGACAGCAAGATAAAGAAGTAGATGTTACTACTATAAAACAAACAAAAGAAACAAAAGAGTTTGTAGATGAAGTACAGAAAAACTTAGATAAAAATATAGAAAATAAAGTCTTTGAAAAATTTAAGAACTTACAAAAAACAGCAAAAGGAAATAATCAACAAACTGCTAGAGAAGTATTTGATGAAGGATTATTTGAATTAGACTTAAGTGTTAGCTTTAATGTAAGAGAATTTAAAGAACTAGATAAAAACGGTTTATTAACTCTTAAATCTTTTGAAGATGCTTTTGAAAAATTAACTAAAAATAAAAAAGTAATTATTCCTGACGAAAAAATATTTAGCACTGCAAAAAGAATTTATGAAAATAATGCAGATAGATTAAAGCTTGACTTAGATGATTTGGAAAAAGGAATGAGAACTTTTCCAGAAAAAGTAGTAGCTATGAACAGTTATATAGAAACTATGTATAATGCACTACCTACTCTTTCAAAAATAGCTAAGACTGACAAAGAAGCAAAAGCAATATTACATAAAAAAATTATACCTGAATTAGCAGTATTGCGAGAGCAAAAGGTTTCTATAGGTTCTAATACAGGTAGAGGTTTACGATTATTTAGTAAAACACCTGATACACCAATTAAACAAAAAATTACATCAATATTAAAAGAGTATGAACAATATGGTGGTAGTATAGATGAATTTACAGACAAGTTATCTAAAGCAGAAAATCTTGATGTATCTAAAGTATTATCTTACGCAACAAAAAAGAAGACATGGAATGTAGTTAATGAAGTATGGATTAATGCTCTTTTATCTAATCCTAAAACTCACATCATCAACATTTCTTCAAACATTGCTAATACAATAATTAAACCTTTAGAAGAATTTATAGGTAGTAAATTAATTATTGGTAATTCTGAAAAAGCAAAAAAGTTAAGATTAGAAGGACTTAGAGCATTAAGAACTTATGTAGGATTTCGTGAATATTTAAGTGATGCTATTAAATATATGAAAATAGCATTTAACAATGAAGATACAATTATAGGCGGTCAAAAGTTTAGTGCAGGTAAATTAGATACACCTGAAAGAAGTATTGGTGGTCTTGCAGGTAAAATAGTCCGCATGCCTACTAGATTTTTAAATGGTGCTGATGAATTTTTTAAACAGATAAATTACCGTAGTAGACTAAAAGCTAATGCTGTAATGAAAGCTATTGAATTAGGTAAAGACCCTAAGAAAATAATATACACAACTTTAGATAGGAAACCTGTATCTGAATTTGATGATTATGTTTCCGAGTATATTCGTAAAGGATTTGATGAAGACACGGGTTTAATTGGTATTGAACCTGATGCAATGATATATGCTCAGGAAAGTACATACACACAAGATTTAACTGGATTATTTAAGATGATGCAGGATATTGTAAATGAATATCCAATACTTCGTCAAATAGTTCCATTTGTTAGAACTCCTGTTAACTTAATGTTAAACATTGTTGACAGAACACCTTTAGGATTAATTAGAAAAGAATATAGAAATAACTTTTTAGGTCGTAATGGTGCATCTAAAATGGCTCAGGCTAGAGGTCAAATGGTTACTGGTACTGCCTTAATCGTATACGCATCAATGCTATATCGTGAAGGTTATATTACAGGTAGACAAGGAACTACAATTGACGAAGGAACGACAAATTCAAAAGATTTAAAAGAACTTAAGAAATCTACAGGTGCATTACCTTATGCATTTAAATACTGGGATAAAGAAAGTCAAAGTCACAAGTATGTTCAGTTTGGTAGAGCAGACCCCTTTGGTGCTTTCTTTGGTTTAGTTGCTGATTACACTGAATTTTATAATCAACTGACAGAAGAAGAAGCACAGAGAGCAGGTTCAGACTTATTACTCATGCTTGCTCAACAAGGTGGTGATGTTGGTCAGTATATTAGTCCAACAACAAAAATTAAAAATGCATTTAGTGCAGGTTCTATGTCTATCTCAAGAAACCTATTTAGTAAAACCTACTTAAAAGGTCTAGCTGACTTTATGGAAGTAATTACAACTGATGAGCCTAATAAATTAAATAGATTTATAAACTCAAAAGTAGGCTCTTTTATACCGAATATTTACACCAAGCTAATCAACGACCCTTTCTACCGAGATGTCCGTAGTATCTTAGATGAGGTCAAAAAGAGAACTGGTGCAGGAGAAGTAGAGTTAAAGTATGACTTTAGAGGTCAACCTTTACAAATACAGGGAGATGAAACTGATAGATTAATTAATGGTATGTTTAATCCTTTCGCATACTCTGAACAAACTAATGACCCTGTTGCGTCTGAGATTTTAAGTCTTGGTGTAAATATACCTAAAATGAATGAGAAGTTGAATGGAGATATAGATTTAACTTTATTTACCAATGCTCAAGGTCAGACTGGTTACAACAGATTACAAGAAATATTAAGAGAAACTAAAATAGGCGGTAGAGATTTAAATACTGCCTTAAAAGATTTAATTAATTCATCACAGTATAAAATATTATCAGAACCAACTGTTGTTGATAATTTGAATAAAACTGACGGTGGGAAAGTTAAAGCAATAAAAAGAATAGTAAAGCAATACCATAAGTATGCTGAAGCTATGTTACTAAGAGAAGCAAAATCTTTTATCAGCACTAAAGATAAAAGAAATCAATTTACTCTACAAGATAGTATTAAATCACTATCAATGAACAAAGCAAAATTAGGGAGTGGAATAAAAGTAAATGGTAACGATTATTTTAATTCACTATATCAATTCACTAACGATTTATAAAAAACATGCCAACATATAACAGTCAAGTTCTCTATACAGGAGACGGTAGCACTACAGGGTATAGTATACCTTTTAGTTTTATTGATAGTTCACACATCAAAGCCTACATAGATAATGTAGAAACTACTGCGTTTACTATTAGTACATCAACTCTAACTTTTACCTCTGCTCCTGCAAACGGTACAGCAATTAAAATTGAACGTAATACACCTATTGATACAAGGTTAGTTGACTTTACAGACGGTTCTGTATTAACAGAAGCAGACTTAGATAAATCAGCAGACCAGAACTTCTTTATTGCTCAGGAAACAGCAGATGACCAAGAGAATAACTTAAGATTAGAAGCAGACGATAAATACAATGCTAACTCTAAAGTTATTAAAAATGTTGCAAATCCTGTAAATGATAATGATGCAGTTAATAAAACTTACTTAGAAAATACTTGGTTATCAGCAACAAATAAAGCTGATTTAACTACTGTTGCTAACAATATCTCTGATATCAACACAGTTGAAGATAATATTTCTAGTATTAATACTGTCGCTAGTGATTTAAATGAAGCGACAAGTGAGATTGATACTGTTGCAACTAATATTGCCAATGTAAATACTGTTGGAAATAATATCACAAATGTAAACACTGTTGCTTCTAATGATAGTAATATTACAACTGTTGCAAGTAACGATACAAACGTAACAACTGTTGCGGGCATTTCTGCTAATGTCACAACTGTAGCAGGAATATCATCTAATATTACAAGTGTAGCTAATGATGCTACAGATATTGGAACTGTTGCTACAGATATAGCTAACGTCAATAATGTTGCTACTAATATTTCTAACGTCAACTCAGTTGCAGGTAATGCAACAAATATTAATGCGGTAAATTCTAATGCTACGAATATTAATACAGTAGCAGGTGCAAATTCAAATATAACAACTTTAGCAGGTATCAACTCTGATATAACTACTGTCAGTGGAATTAGTGCTAATGTTACTGCTGTAGCAGGAGATGCAACCGATATAGGTACAGTAGCGACTGATATAGCTAATGTAAATTCCGTTGCTACCAATATTGCAAATGTAAATAGTGTTGCAGGTAACTCTACCAACATCAATGCAGTTAATTCAAATTCTACAAACATTAATACTGTTGCTTCCAATGCAACTAATATTAATACTGTTGCAGGCATTAATGCTGATATCACAACCCTAGCAAGTATATCTTCTGATATATCTACTGCTTCTACCAATGCATCTGACATTCAAGCTGTTGCTGATGAAGTTTCTAAAGTTGTAACAGTTGCTAATGACTTAACAGAAGCGACATCTGAAATTGATGTAGTAGCAAACAACATTACTAATGTTAATACAGTAGGTACAGACATAACTAATGTTAATACAGTTGCTTCTAATATAAGTGGTGTTAACAGCTTTGCAGACAGATATCGAGTATCTGCTACTGCTCCGACAACTTCATTAGATGTTGGAGATTTATACTACGACACAGGTACAGATACCATGCGAGTATATGGTTCATCTGGTTGGCAGAACGCAGGTTCATCAGTTAATGGAACTTCTCAAAGATATAACTACACAGCTACTTCAGGTCAAACAACATTCACAGGTACAGACAGTAATGGTAATACATTAAGTTATGATGCAGGTTATGTTGATGTTTATTTAAATGGTGTCAAACTTCTTAATGGTACAGACGTAACTGTTTCTTCTGGTACTTCTGTTGTCCTCGCAAGTGGAGCAAACACAGGTGATATTATTGATATTGTTGCTTATGGTACATTCTCTGTTGCTTCTTTAAATGCAGATAACTTAGATAGTGGAACTATTCCAGATGCTAGATTTCCTTCAGTTCTTCCCGCAGTAGATGGTTCTAACCTTACTGGTATTACCTCTGTCGGTGGTGATGTTGGTGTTGATTTCAATGACAATGTTAAAGCAAGATTTGGTACAGGGAATGATTTAGAGATATACCATGATGGTAGCCACAGCATAATAGCAGATGTAGGAACTGGTAATTTAGAATTTCGTGGAACACATTTAGTAGCAAGAAATGGTGGAGATACTGGAAATTATTTTCAAGCTATTGATGGTGCACAAATAGAGTTATTTCATAATGGTTCTAAAAAGTTTGAAACCACATCTACTGGTGTTGATGTTACAGGAACTTTAAATGCTGACGGAGCAACATTTGACGGATTAGTTAATTTTACATCTAACGCATCATTCTCAGATAATGATAAAGCTTTATTTGGTTCTTCTAATGACTTACAGATTTATCACAATGGAACTCACAGCATTATATCTGACGAAGGAACAGGTGATTTAGAATACAAGGTAGAAACTTATCTCTTAGAAGTGATGTAGAGCCTTATATAAATTGTACTGAAAATGGCTCAGTAGATTTGTATTACGATAACTCTAAAAAATTAGAAACCACATCTACTGGTGTAGAGGTAACTGGTGGAGCTGTAATCTCTGGTAACGTATCTTTAGGAACTGATGACCGTTTAAGATTTGGAGGAGGTAATGACCTACAGATTTGGCACAATGGTTCACATAGTTTTATAAGTGACCAAGGAACTGGAGATTTATACATAGAATTTGCAGACGATTTTGTTGTAAGAACAACTCCTGATAACGAAGTTTGTATTCAAGCAAATCAAAATGCTTCAGTCGATTTATACTATAATGGCTTCAAAAAGTTTGAAACCACACCTGACGGTATAGCAGTTACAGGTGCTATCACAGCAACAGGGGATATCACAGCTTTCTATACTTCTGATAAAACTCTTAAAACAAATATAGAAAATATCCCTAATCCTATGGATAAGGTAAAAGAACTAAATGGTGTTTCTTATAACTGGACTGAAGAAGCACAGAAAAAATACAATCACCTTAATGACCAAAAAGAAATTGGTGTGATTGCTCAAGAAGTCGAAAAGGTATTACCAGAAATGGTCACTGAAAGAGATGACGGAACAAAAGCTGTTCGTTATGAAAGAATGTGTGGCTTATTAATTGAGTGTGTGAAAGACTTACAAAGACAAGTTGATGAATTAAAAAAGGATAAATAATGCCTACACCTACAGGTCAAATAAGTTTATCTGATGTCAATACAGAACTAGGAAATACATCTACTGCTCAAATTAATATGGGTTCTACTGCTGTTAGAGATTTAGCAGGAGTATCTTCTGGTGCAATTACTATGAATAACCTCAGAGGTAAATCTAGTACAAGCTATTGGGGAGCAACAGGTGGAACTGTTACAACCAGTGGTGATTATAAAATCCATAAATTTACTTCATCTGGAACTTTTGCTTTAACCTCAGTTACAACTGGTACAGACAATATTGAATATTTAATTATTGCAGGTGGTGCTTCTGGCGGATTGAACTGTGGTGGCGGTGGAGGTGCAGGTGGTTTCAGAACAGGCACAACTTCACCAAGTGCAGGAAACTACAGTGTTATTGTTGGTGCAGGTGGAGCAGGTAGAAATGGCTCATCTGAACAAAGACAAAAAGGTAATGACGGAGGTAACTCCTCAGTATTTTCCACTACTTCTATTGGAGGAGGTGCAGGTGGAGGACACCCAAACATCAGTGTAGCAAATGCTACTGGAAATGGTGGTGGTTCTGGCGGTGGCGGTGGAACTGACACTGGCAACAGCTACAGCTATGGTTCTGGTACATCTGGTCAAGGAAACAGAGGTGGTTCAAGTTCTGGAAATAATGACGGCACTGGTGGTGGTGGTGGTGGAGCAGGTGGAGTAGGTCATACTGGTAATGGTGGCAACTCTACAACTAGCAGTATTACTGGCTCTAGTGTCGCTTACGCAGGTGGCGGAGGTGGAGGTAAGGGTGTTGGTGGTGGAACAAGCGGTGGTGGCGGTGGTGCTACTGGTGGTTCATCATATAACTCACCTTCTTCAAGTGCTACAGCAAACACTGGCTCTGGTGCAGGTGGTGTGAGAGATAACTATAATGGGGGTAATGGAGGTTCTGGAGTAGTAATTATAAAATACAAGTTCCAAAATTAATCATGGCTCATTTTGCAAAAATAGAAAATAACATTGTTACTGAAGTAATAGTAGCAGAACAAGAATTTATAAACACATTAGAAGGTGAATGGGTACAAACTTCTTACAACACTAGAGGTGGAGTACACTATGAACCAGATAGCTATATTCCTTCTAGCGACCAATCAAAAGCATTAAGAAAAAATTTTGCAGGAATAGGATATGTGTACGACAGAGAAAGAGATGCTTTTTATGAACCAAAAGTTTTTGATTCTTTTACATTAGATGAAGAAACTTGCACATGGAAAGCACCAACTCCATATCCTAATGACGGGAATATGTATGAGTGGAATGAAGAAAATCAACAATGGGATTTATTAACATTTGAATGAATATAAAAATTAAGGAGCAACCAAGTGAGTAAAACAAGAAACCTATCCGATTTATTAGATGCTAATGGTGATGTTAAATCTACTGCGTTAGATAATGTACCCGCTAGTGATGATGCTAGTGCCTTAACTACAGGAACTTTAGACTCTGCTAGACTA